>FRDC01005063.1_pt1 | contig 16779 bp, 22 predicted proteins | sample 1106171 | NCBI WGS metagenome assembly FRDC01 (sample SAMEA3930566, study PRJEB13176) | freshwater metagenome | biome: Drinking water system; feature: drinking water; material: water | place: Singapore | collected 2014-12-20 | reverse complement strand
CTGTCAGCCGTAACGCCTTGCTGGCCGCCATCCATGCGACGGCGAAGGATATCGGGATGTCGGACGACGTCCGGCGCGATATGCAGCGGGAGCAGACCGGCCGGGAGAGCTGCAAGGACATGACAATGACCGAACTGAACAAGGTCTATGGGGCGCTCGCTGTCCTGGCCTCCGCCATGGGGAAAGCCGATCGTGTGTACATCCTGAAAAAGCGCGCATCCCGGCCTGGCCGCGATGAGCGGCAGCCGGATGAACTGATCACGCTGGAACAGAAGGCCAAGATCTGGCACCTCGCCGAGCACGTGGGCCTGGAGAAGGGATTGGGGCTCACGCGGCTCTGCAAGCGGGTGTGCAAGCAGTTCTTCCCGCAGACACGTGAGCAGGCGAACAAGGTCATTGAGGCGCTGAAGAACATGGAACAGCGCGGCTGTCGGGCACACGCGGGCCAGAGGGTCGGAACATGATGTGGGTCCAGTTCCCCAGCGGCGTGCGGGTCAAGTATAACGCTGCAAACTATGTGCTCCATGGGAGCGGCGAATGGAAACTCTGCGACAAGGATCCAGCAAAGGGCGGCTCTGTCATCGCGGTCATCCAGGCAACGGCCGGAGTCATCGTCGAAATCTATGAAGCCTGTCACGTTGGGAATCCGACGACCGATCTGAACAAGATGACGGAACAGCTCGTGCGGCATCTCCGCGACGTGAAGCCCTGGAACCTCAAAGACCTGAAGCGTGAACTGACGAAGTTCAACTCCCGATCGAGCTGCTGGAAGGACTGATGAGCGAGCGACCTGACGGCAATGGAAAAGGGAAAGGCCATATCCCGTGGGTCGGATGGACGGACGAAGAGATTCTTGTTGAGGTTCACAAGCTGCGCGCGCATGGTTTTGGAACGTTGACAATTGAAGCTGTGGAGCATAAAGTCCGCGAAGTTGTTCCAGCGCTGCGACTACGAAAGCCAGCGCCCCTGCATCCCGAGCTGAAGCGGGACGGCAGGTAGCAGACAGAAACACATAGCTCCCGGGATCGGACCACCGAAAGCCGGGTGAAGAGGCGTTCAACGCCCCTTCATCCGGCTTTTTTTATTGGCTCAAACACGATGATCGTCGACACCACGCTCCTCCATCCGGAACTGCAAGACAAGTGGCGGCAGCTCCTGCACCGCTGCAGCGGGTATCCCGATCTCACGAAAGACGGCCTGTCCATCATCTGCACGGAGGCCCGTCGGCCGGATCTCATCCAGGCCCGCTACTTCATCCAGGGGCGGACCCCCTCGGAGATTGCTGCGGAACTCGATCATCACGAGGCCACGCCGGATCAGCGCGCCTTGATCAGCCAGGCGCTGCGCGAGGTGTGGCCGGATCTCACGAAGATCCTGCCGGAGGAACGGGTACCGGGACGGATCGTGACCTACGCACTGCCCTTCACCGGCCCGCATTGCCTCGGCGTGGCGCTGCACTTCGGGATCAAGAAAGGCGCCAGGCTGCTCTATCCCGATGCGCCCTGGGCCACGGTGGGCCAGCTCGCCACGCGGATCGGGCTGGTCTGGGGCGGCAACTGGCCGATGCGTGACATGGCGCACTTGGAACTCATGAAACCGTGGCGGCCGGTGTCGCCGAAAGCGAAGGCGGCCTGATGGACGCGATCGCCATGCTCATGACCCTGATGCTCACGCTCTCGGAGCCGTGCACGGCATTACCGGATGAGCAGACGGTGCTCAGTGGCGAGACCTATCGGATCGAAACCTATCGGTGTGGTGAGACGCGCGTGAAGGTGTGGTCCCGTTACTGCCCGGACGGCCGCGGCTATTGGTCCCGGCCGTTTCTGCTGGAGGACGATCACTCCGGACGCGGTGTGTACCTGGGGCGCTTCGCCGAACTCCATACCGGCTGGCATGTCCTGATCAACGACGTCTACATCCCGCGCTGCGGGACCTGAGCGAACAGGAGGGCTCCATGAACAACGTCCTCAGCTTTCTCAACGGCAAGAAGACCTACATCGTCGTGCTGCTGGGGCTGGTGGTGATCGGCGCGTCCATGTTGGGTGTGATCGATACCGAGACGGCCAACACCGCACTCGTGGCACTGGGACTCGGCGGGGCCGTGACCCTGCGGGCGGCGATCGCCAAAGCGCAGGCAGCGGCGGAGCAGGCAACGCAGGCGGCCCAGGGGTCGTCAGGGACCAAGCAGGGGTAAGGCGTGGACTGGGCGGCGCTGCTGACCGCGGTGATCACGCTGGTGTTGGCGGTCATGGATCACCGGCGGGCCACGGCGCCACAACGCGCGCAGCACGATCTGGAGGCCGACTATGACGCGGACGTCCAACAAGCCAATGCAGCCCTTACCCACGGCGATGCCAACGCGCTCACACACGCCTTCGAGGAGGAGCGTCAAGACGGGATCCGCCGCGGGGATCTTGAGCCTGGTCCTGGCAGTGATCGGATGCGCGGCGGCTACGCCGGCAACGATCAGCAGTGACCGCACCGTCTACACCGTGGTTGGGCCGGTCCAGGTGAAAGCGAGTCCCACGGCCCCGGTGCAGACCCTGACTTCGACGGAGGAGGCGCCGTTGTTCGTGGAAGGGCAAACGTGGATCCAGGAACGGTATCAGCTCGAGCGCGCCATACGCCTCCGGCTGGAGCGCTGCGAAGTGGAACTCAACGACTACCGGATCCCGACGACCGACGGCGCGGAGAAGCGGACGATGATCCCCTGGCCCTTGCTCGTGCCATTCCGGCAGCCGGCCCTCGATCACCTGGTGCATCCATGACGGGACAGCGGCTTATTAGCGGCATTGTCCTCGCGCTGGCACTGAGCGGGCTGGCCATCACGGCCTTGGCGCAGGCGCAGCCGGTCCCCGTCGATCCCGGCGCGGCCTCCAGCTTCATGGAGAAAGTGCTGTTCAAAGCCCTCGACCTCGGTGCGGTCGGGGTCATCCTCGTGATCTGGTACTTCGAGCGGAAACGCGCGACCAGCGCGGAGAGCATCGTGCAGCGCTATGAGGAATCCGCGAAGACCCACTTGGAAGCGTTCAAGGAGATCGCGGCCAACTATCGCCAGCTCGCCACGGATCAGAAAGACACGATGCTACTCAGCATCCAAGTCCAGACGCGGCTGGTCGAAAAACTCGAATCGATGGAGCGCAACCATGCCCAGTGACGAACGGTTGTTGAACCAGGGGCGCTTGGTCGAAGCCGAGCAGAAGGCCAAGGGGCTCGCGATCAAAATCCATGGGCTCAAAGAGCAGCTCCGGCGGCAGAGTGATCCCCATCGGCGGATCGAGGACCTGGACGTTTCTGCCATGCGCGTGACCATCGACGGCCTGGCGGAAGCGAACATGCAATACGAGCGGCTGCTCCAGGAGATTGCCACCCTCCGGGAGGACCTCGGGCTGCCACGGTACGAGCCGCGGTAGGCGCGGACGCCGGTGATGCGTGACGAGTGACGAAATGAGCCGGAAGACGACATCGAAGGTGGAACAACTCGGGGTGAAGGACCTGGTGGACCAGCTCCTGGAGGCCAATGCGACGTATCAGGAGATCGCCGACGCGGTGCAGAAAACCACGGGGATGCGACTCAGCGATTCCGCGCTGTCCCGGTACCGGCACCGGTGGAGCAGCGCGAAAGCCTCAATCGAGGAGACCAGCCATCAAGTCAAAGTGCTCACCGAAGCACTCAAGGCCAATCCGGACTTGAATTTCGAAGACGCCGGCATGGCCATTCTGCTGAACAAGTTGGTGGAGGAACTCGCCAGCGCCAAGAAAACATTTCAGGGCGCCTCACTCTTACAGCTCGGCCACCTGCTCTTGAAAGCCCATCGGACGAAACAGAGCGCCGGGCAGCTGGATGTGCAACGAGAGCGATTGGAGCTGCTCAAGGAGCGCGTGCACACAGCAGCCGAGAAAGTGGAAGAAGTCGGGAAAGCGAAGGGCCTGGATCCGGAGACGCTGAAGAAGATTCGGGAAGAAATCTACGGGATCGCACCGGTGGCCGCATGACGCCGATTGTCGAGCTCACCACGTATCAGAAGCGCTGGGTCGAGGACCGGGCGCGATTTAAACATGGCCGCTGGTCCCGGCAGAGCGGGAAGACGTTCGGCACCACGCTGGAGATCGCGGACGACTGCCACGCGCGCCGCACCAAGTGGGTGATGCTCTCGCGCGGGGAACGGCAGAGCCGGGAGAACATGGAAACCTGCGCGCAGCATTGCCGGGCCTATGGGGCGGCGGCGGAGATTCTGGAATCGGACTACCGGGCCGAGGCGGCGCTCTACAAACAGCTCGAAATCCGTCTGCCGAACGGGTCTCGTGTGCTGGGGCTGCCGGCGAACCCGGATACCGCGCGGGGACATTCCGCCCACGTCTATCTCGATGAATTTGCGTTTCACCAGGACAGCCGGAAGATCTGGGCCGCGCTCTTTCCGACCATCACCCGAGGCTACCGGCTCATTGTCACCAGTACCCCGCAGGGCAAGAGCAACAAGTTCTATGAGCTGGAGCAGAATCCCAGCTTCGTCAAGCACAAGGTGGACATCTACGATGCAGTCGCCGGCGGGCTCCTTCTGCGCGATGAGCAGGGCGCGCTGATCACGCCGGAGCAGCTCCGGGAGGCGCTCGGCGATGAGGATGCCTGGCAGCAGGAATATCTCGTCCAATACCTCGATGAAGCATCGGCATTCTTGACCTATGAACTCATCGCCACCTGTGAAGATGAGCACGCGACTCAGGTGCCCACCGATGACTGGCGCGCAGCGCTGGGCTATCAGACCCAGGACCTCTTTCTCGGGATGGACATCGGCCGGAAGCATGACCTGACGGTGATCTGGGTGCTGGAGAAGGTCGGCGACGTCGTTTGGACGCGGGCGGTGGAGATTCTGCAGCGGGCGCCCTTTGCCGTGCAGCGGGAGGCGCTGTTTGCCTGGCTGCCGCATTGCGAGCGGGCGGCGATTGATGCGACCGGACTCGGGATGCAGCTGGCCGAAGAAGCGCAGCACCGATTCGGCTCCATTGTGGAACCCACCATGTTTACGCTGGAACGGAAAGAGGCCCTCTCCGTCACGCTCCGCCGGCGCTTCGAAGACCGCACGATCCGGATCCCAGGCGACCGGCACATCCGCGAGGACCTGCACAGCATCAAACGGGTGGCGGGGCCCACAGGCGCGTTCCGGTTCGACGCCGAGCGCAGCGAGGGCTCGCACGCGGACCGCTATTGGGCATTGGCCCTGGCCGTCGGCGCCGGCACGCGGACCGGGGCGATCCCGCGCGTCCGGGGCTTCGCGGATCCAGTGCGAATGACGGAGGAGGCGATGGCACGCGCATGATGTGGTCGGATTGGGTCCCGCCCATTCTCTCTCGCAAGGCCTCGGCGGTGACCCGCTCGCTCGTGATGCTGGTCACGCCCGGCCAGCCGGTCTGGACGCCGCGCAATTTTGAGCAGCTCAGTAGAGAAGGCTATGAAGCGAACGTCACCGTGTACGCCTGCGTCAACGAATATGCAAAAGCCATTGCGGGTCTCAGCTGGGTGCTCAGCCAGGGCAAGAAAGAAGTGGACGAGCACCCCCTCCTGTCGTTGTTGGCCCGACCGAATCCCTGGCAGGGCGGCGGCCGCTTCTTCGAGACTTTCACGGGCTATTTAATGCTGAGTGGCAATGCGTACATGGAGCGCGTGGGCCCGGTCAACAAACCGCCGAAGGAGCTGTGGGCGCTCCGGCCCGATCGGATGACCGTGATCCCCCATCTGGTGGATCTCATCGCCGGCTATGAGTATCGCGCCGGCGGGGATCCGAAGCGCCTGGATGCACCCTTTGTGCTCCACGAGAAGCTCTTTGCCCCGACCGACGATTGGTATGGGCTGTCGCCGATCGGGGCGGCCTCCCGCGTCGTGGATACGGACAACGCCGCGGTCAAGTGGAACTACAGCCTGCTCAAGAATTCGGCGCGGCCATCCGGGGCCCTCATCACCCAGGGCACGCTGACCGATCCGCAATTTAAGCGCCTCAAGACCGAACTTACCGAGGAACACGTGGGCTCGCTGATGGCCGGGCTGCCGCTCCTGCTGGAAGGCGGCATGGAGTGGAAGGCCATGGGGCTGTCCCCGGTCGATATGGACTGGATCGAATCCCGCAAGATGAGCAAACAGGACATTGCTATGGCCTATGGCATGCCCGGCGAGCTGATCGGCTTGCGGGAAGCCACCTACGAAAATCGGCGGGAGGCCAGGCGGTCCTTCTATCTGCAGAAGGTCCTTCCGCTGGCGGACGTCCTGCGCGACGATCTGAACAACTGGCTCACCCCGCTCTTTGGCGACCGGCTGACGCTCGACTATGACCGTGATGAGATCGAGGCGCTCCAGGAGGACCGGGAAAAGGTCTGGGCGCGTGTACAGAAGGCGGATTGGCTCACGGTCAATGAGAAGCGGGCCGCGACCGGATATGACCAGCATCCAGACGGGGACGTCCTGCTCGTGCCCTTCAGCCTGACCCCGATTACGGCGGCCGGGGACACCGGCGCCTCCTTCGGCCAGCTCTCTGATGCGCAGGCGGCCGATCAAACGCGCGGCCTGGCGTTCAAGGCGGACGACGTCGTGCGCGCCCGCTTATGGAAGAGCAAGATCCGCGAAGTGCTTCCGATCGAAACCCGGTACCGCCGTGCCGTCGCCGAGTATTTCCGCCGGCAGCGGGATGGCGTGCTCTCCAGGTTGGAACAGACCCCCTCGTTACTGACCCGGGATGCGGCCCTCGCGGTAGAGACCAAAAGCGTGGAGGCGCTGCTCTTCGAGCTGGACGCGGAGACGGAACAGCTCCGTCTGGTGTCGCGGCCCTATTTTCAAGAAGCCCAACGGAAAGGCGGCGCCACGATTTGGCTGGAAGCCGGTGGCAGCGGCGAGTTCGGCGAGGATGCCGTCGGTGCTCGGATGAAGATCGACCGCCAGCTGCGCAACGTGAAACGGATTGCTGAGTCGGCGCGGGCACGCGTGGCGCGGGCGATTGAGCAAGGGTTAAACGCGGAAGGCGGCGCGGAGACCCTTCCCGAGATTGCGGCACGGATCCGTGAGGCCTATACCGTTTTGTCCGGCCCGCAGGCAGCCATCATTGCGCGCACCGAGACGGCGCGAGCGTTCAGCGAGGGCCGCGAAGAAGCCATGGATCAGATGGGCGTGGAGGAATCGGAATGGCTGAGCGCTCGTGATGAGCATGTGCGGCAGGTTCCGTTCAATCACACGATCGACGGCGAAGTCCGGCGCCGCGGCCAGGCCTTCAGCAATGGCCTGCTGTATCCGCACGATCCGCAAGGCGCCCCGGGGAATGTCATCAACTGTCGCTGTGTCGCGCTGCCGGTGATCCGGCGCTAAGGAGTCTCGATGAAACGACAACGCTGCGCCTTTGAACTGAAGGCCGTCAACACCGAGACCCGCACCTTCGAGGGCTATGGGTCGATCTTCAACGTGCCCGATGACGGCCGGCCGCCGGATGTCGTGCTGCCGGGCGCCTTCGCCAAGACCATCCAGGAATGGGGTCCTGCCGGGGCGAATCGCATCAAGATCCTCGCGCTGCATCGCTATGACTGGCTGCCCATCGGGCGCCCGCTGGAACTCCGCGAGGATGCGCGCGGGCTGTATCTCAAGGCCCAGCTCAGCAATACCAGCCTCGGGCGCGATGTTCTGACGCTGATTCAGGATGGCGTCCTGACCGAGCTGTCCATCGGCTATGACCCGATCAAGGATGAACTGGATCGCGCGGCCGGCGTGCGCAAGCTCAGCGAGGTCCGTCTCTACGAAATCAGCCCCGTCACCTGGGCCATGCACCCGCAGGCGTTGATCGCCAGCGCCAAGGATCTGCTGGACGATCTGAAAGCGAAGCCGGAAGTCTTTGCTCAATTCAAGGCACTGTTGGCCGAGACGGAGCCGCCGGTCCCCGGCACTCCGAGTCCGGAGACAGCCGCCACCTTCACGCTGGACCCGGAGGTGCTCCAGTCCATGCGCAGTTTGCAACAAACCCTTAGTACCTAACGAGGAGGGAGACGCATGACACCGGAGGACCAGAAAAAGCTCTTTGACGAATTGAATCTACTCGCCGGGCAGCTAAAGACAGAACTCAAGAAGCTGGAAGCCCTGGGCGCCGATCCGTTGAAGAAAACCAATGAGACGATCGAGGCGATCCAGGCACGGATGGACACGATTGAGACCAAGCTGAATCGACCGCCTGTGCCGACCGTGGATCCGAAAGTCTCCATGGATGAAAAGGCGCTGCAGCGCCGGGAAGCCTTCCTCACCTTGTGCCGCAGGGGTAAGGACGCTCTCACGCCCGAGCAGCTGAAGGTGCTGACAGTGTCCGACGACACCACCGGCGGCTATCTCGCGCCGCCGGAAATGACGAGCGAGATCATCAAGGGCGTCGTGGAGTATTCGCCGGTACGTGAAGTGGCGCGCGTCCGGCAAACCGGCAGCCGCTCGGTGAAAGCGCCGAAACGGACCGGGACTTTCTCGGCGGCCTGGGTCGGGGAGATCGATGCGCGCAGCGAGACGCAGGGGCTCACCTACGGGCTGGAAGAAATTCCGACACATGAGCTGACGGCCGAGGTCTACATCTCCATGGAAGATCTCGAAGACAGTGCCTTCAATCTCGAGTCTGAACTGAACATGGAATTTAGTGAACAGTTCGGTGTGGCGGAAGGGGCCGCGTTCATCAGCGGGGCCGGGACGAAGAAGCCAGAAGGGTTGCTGACCAATTCCGGCATTGCCGCCGTCAACAGTGGCGACGCCAACCTCCTGAAGGCCGATGGTCTCATCGACCTGTTCTATGCGGTGAAGGATGCGTATGCGCGCAATGGCAGCTGGCTCATGAAGCGCGGCACCATCGCGACGATTCGCAAGTTCAAGGATGGACAAGGCCAGTATCTCTGGCAGCCCGGCATTGGTCAGGATCAGCCCAACACCATTCTCGGCAAGCCCTATCGCGAGGCAGTGGACATGCCGGCGGTCGCGGCGAACGAATATCCCGTGCTGTTTGGAGACTACCGTCGCGGCTACTGGATCGTGGACCGGATCCAGATCACGGTGGTGCGCGACATCTATACCAAGGCCTCCAGCGGCCAGGTGAAATTTGTCGCGCGGAAACGTGTGGGTGGCGCCGTCGTCAACACCGAAGCGATCAAGAAACAGAAGATCGCGGCGTAAGGGGGCGCAGGTGTGACGGGGCCCAGCAGGGCCTCGTCCAGTTCATCACCCGATCGGGCGAAGGAGGATCTCGACATGCAGATACGATCACGAAGAATCGGGGTGATGGCCGGCCTGCTGGCCGGGCTCATCCTGGCAGTGGCCCTGCCCCTCATCGCACAGAACGTGCCCTGCTATCTGGACCAGGGCGGCGCCGGCTGGCATCTCGGCAGCGGCTGCACCGGCACCGTCGAAAGCGGCGGCGTGCTCAATGTTGCTTCCGGTGGGGCCTTGAAGCTTGGCGGCACCACGCTCACACCCACGGCGGCCGAGTTCAACGTCCTGGCCGGCGTGACGCCCGGCACGGCGGCGGCCTCAAAGGCGGCCGTGCTCGGGGCAAATAAGAATCTGGATACGTTGGTCATTGCAGATTCTGGCCTCAAGCTTGGCGCCGGCGCCGGGACCGCAGTGACCAAGACCGCCGCGCAGCTCAATAACCTGATCGGCAGCACGGCCGGGGGCAAGCTGATCATCGCCGGGCAGCAGACCACTGTGGCGGCCTCTGATACGGTCGTCACTGGTCTGACCACCGTGACAGCCTGCCTGGCCGTGCTCGACAGCGATCCGACGGATGACCCCGAGACCGCCACCTGCAGCATTGGGGATCAGGCCGGCGCGCCGGCCGCCGGGTCAATCTTAATCAAAACCTGGAAGAACACGGGCGGCACGGATCCCACATTGCAGGCGGCGGGCACCTTCTCGAAGAAAGTGAATTGGATCGCGTTCGGCACGTGAGGCCAATAGGCGACCGCAAGAGCACCTGACGTTTTCACAAAGGAGACATGAAGCATGAAAGACCTTCACCATAACCTCAAAATTAGCAGTGCGGTGAACCCCGCTCGCGTGACGGACAACACGGCCCAGGTCGGCAACATCATCGACATGCAGGGTTATCAGAGCCTGGAGTTTGCGCTGATGGCCAACATTCCCGATGCGGACGCCACGCTGACGCCCCTCGTGGAACACGGCGATGCGGCCAATCTCTCCGATGCGGCGGCCGTGGCCGATGACTTCCTGCTCGGCACCGAAGCCGATGCGACCTTGGCCGCCGGCGACGACAATGTTGTCAAGAAGGTCGGCTACGTGGGCAGTAAGCGCTATGTCCGGCTGACCCTGACGCCCGCGGCGAACACGGGGAACATGGACCTGTGCGCCATGGCCATTCAAGGCGGGGCGCGGCACAACCCCGCGGGCAGCACGCAGACACCGTAACCATGAGCAAGGGGACAGTCCCCGACCAAGAAGAGGACTGTCCCCGCGGTGACCGGAGGAAGTCATGAAGCGCCCGCCGAAGAACGATAAGAAGCGGCCAGGCCCGAAGGAGAATAAGTAGTGTCGCTCACGACGCTGCAGAACGTGAAAGCGTTCAAGGATGTGACGGGCACGACGCATGACTCGGAGCTCCAACGGCTCATCCTGGCCGTGGATAAGTTTGTCGAGAATTATTGCGGGCGCAAACTCGAACAGGCCACGATGACGGAGTATTACAGCCCGCATACCGGACAGACTCACTTGCTCCTCCAGCGGTATCCGGTCAGCTCAATCACCGCACTCTACGACGATCCGCTCCGGAGCTATGGCGACGACACCCTGATCGCGGCAGATCAGTACGGGTTGGAGGACGCAGAGGGCGGAATTCTCCGACTGTATGACGCGGAGTTTACCGGCGGGATCCGGACGGTGAAAGTCGTCTATGTCGGTGGCTACAACCCGATCCCTGGTGATCTCGAACAGGCCGCGATCGAGCTCTGTTGGCTCGCGCGTGACAAGGGCGACAAGGCCCTGCTCGGGCTGCAGAGCAAGAGCATCGCGGACGGGAGCGTGACGACATTCAAAATGGATTGGCCGGCCGGCGTCGAAGACACGTTGAAGTCCTACCGAAGAAGGGACCGGCTGTGAAGGAGTTTCATCTCGATATCGGGGTTGTCGGCACGGCGCCGAAAAAATTGGCGGCATTGGCCACCAAGCTCCGGCCGTCGCTCGTCCGTGGCATGCGGGACTTTCTCGCCGAGATCTTCCGCATCTCCCAGCAGTCGATTTCTGGCAGCGTCCTGAAGGTCCGCACCGGGCACCTGCGCAGCAGCGGCTTCTTCAAGGCCGAAGGCACGGAGACCGGCGTCCAAGGCGCGATTGGCTACCGCGCGAAGTATGCCCTCTGGCTCGACCAGGGGACACGGCCCTATACCATCAGGGCCAAGCACAAGAAAGCCCTCCGGTTCTTTAACCAGGACAGTCAGCTCATGTTTGCGAAGGTCGTCCATCATCCGGGCGTGCGGCCACGATTGTTTCTCTCCGGTCCGGTAGTCGCCCATAAAGCACTCCTGGCCGACCGCCTCAGAAGCGTGATTCTTCAGACGGTGAATGAGGCATAAATGGCCGGTGAACCCATTGTGGACCAGCTCGTGTCAGGCATCGTGCAGCGCCTACAGAGCCTTAAAGCTGGCGATGCCTATTGGTACGACGCCGAAGACGTAGGCACGGACTGGCGCAACTTCGACGAGGTGAAGGGCCGCCGCTATTACGGCGTGATTGAAGGTCCCTCCACGGCACGTCGGGACGCCTTTCCCCAGGTCGTTGAGGAGCAAACCTTCATCATCGTTGTCTGGATTAAGGATGCCGATAACCGACGGCAGGTCCTCCGGCGCACGGTCGCGGATCTCAAACGCGTGCTCGGACTGGATCCGACCTGGGGGGGGTTGGCGCAGCAGACTGATCCGCCGGACGTCGTCACAGATGAGGCCGCCCTGGTAGCGGTTCCCCATGCCTATGCCGAACTCACCCTCCGGGTGCGCTATCGCCGGGCGATCACGGCGGCTTAACAGAAAAGGAGGATGCCATGAGCGATGCAATTTCGTCCTATGGAACCCTGCTCAAGCGCGGGGACGGAGGGGCGCCCGAAAGCTTCGCGACCATCGCGGAGGTGAAGGATATCGAAGGCCCCAGTATGGAAACAGATGTAATCGATGTCACCACGCATAGTTCCGCCGCAGCGGGCGCCTTCCGCGAAAAACTGGCGACGCTCATCGATGCCGGCGAGATCACGTTCGATCTGAACCTGGTTCCGAGTAACACAGTGCACCGGGCCATGCGCCAGGACCAGCTCAATCGCACGAAGCGGAACTATCAGATCTGGTACCCCGGCTCGGTCAGCGCGGACATCCAGTTTGAGGCTGTTCTGACCAAGATGCCGGTCAAGGCGACGGTCGATGGCGTGCTTGAATCATCGATCACGCTCACCATCACGAAGGCGCCGACCATCAACACCGTCTAGGGGCTCGCGGTCGGAGCCGGACGTGCATCAGACGGTGAGGACTTTCACAGTGCGCAGAAGGAGGAACTCATGGCCAGACAGACCTTGACGCCGATTACCCCGAAGGGGCCGCACCCGGATTTGCCTGTGGCGGCGGATGCCCTGGATGTCACCTTCACGCAGTGCGATCCGGCCAATTTTGACGAGTTCGCCATGACGGGGCGAGACCTGTTGTTGGTGAAGAATGCCCATGCCTCCGCCGCCAAATATTTCACCTTGGAGAGTATCGCGGACGACAAGAAACGCACGGGGGACGTCACGCAGTACTCCCTCGGGGCCGGCGAAATTGCCGCGTTCTACTTCGGCAAGATGGATGGGTGGGCCCAGAGCACAGGCAAGATGAATCTGAAAGGCGAAACCACGGATATCAAGTTCGCCGTCCTGCGGTTGGTCGGCTAACACGCGCATCCCATGCTTCGAGCGCGGGCGCCGTCCACGGCGCCCGCCCGCAGAAAGGAAGAGGTCCATGGAGCAGAAGAGAGTGCTGACTCGCGACGCCATTCTGAACGCCGCCGACATCCAGACTGAAGCCGTCGAGGTCCCCGAATGGGGCGGCACCGTGTACGTGCGGGCCCTCACGGGTGTGGAGCGGGATGAATATGAAGGCTCGCGGGTTTCGGTGAAGGGGAAGAAAGTGGAGCTGAATTATAAAAACACGCGGGCGAAGCTCGTCGCGCTGTGCGCGGTGGATGAGCAAGGGAGCCGGCTCTTCACCGAGGAGGACGTGCCGGCTCTGGGCCGACGGAATGCGGCCGCGCTCAATCGAGTCTTTCTAGTGGCCCAGCGCCTCTCGGCGCTGGGGCCTGAGGATATAGAGGCGGCGGAAAAAAACTCCTAGCCCGCCAGGAGCGCCGGTTCTATTTCATCCTCGCCCGCGAACTCGGGATGACGGTGGGCGAGCTGCTCCGGCGGGTAAGTTCTCGGGAGCTGACAGAATGGATGGCCTTCGCCCGACTGGAACCCTTCGGACCGTATGCCGAGTGGTACCGCTCGGCTCGCTTGGAAGCCCAGCAGTGGAATCTGCAGCTGAAAAAAGGCAAACGGCCATTGCGGCCTGAAGAGTTCATGCCGAGCTGTTATCGCAAGCAAGGAGAGGTGGACCCGGCCGTGCTTCGGCAGAAGATCGGCCTCGCCTTCACCGACATTGCAGCGCAGTTTGACGCGCGTCCGGAGGGACGTCCCTGATGGGCAGCGGGATTGCGGATTTGCTGATTAAGATCCTGGCCGACGCCAAAGGGCTCATTGATGAGGCCGGCAAAAGTGAAAAGGCCCTGGACAGTCTCGCCTCTCTCGCGACGAAGGCCTTCACCGGGCTCATTGCCATTGTGGAAGGCCTCTCGCTGAAAAAACTCGTCACGGAAATCGTCGAGCTCACGAAAGAAGCCGGGCGCCATGGCGAGGAGATCCAGCACCTCTCCGAAATTTATGGGATTTCACAGCGCGCGATTCAGGAATGGAGCGTAGCCTTCGGACGCGCGAATCTCGGTCCCCAGGATCTCGCGACCGGCATGCGCACGCTCTCTCACGTCCTTCAGGAGGCCAAAGATCAAACATCCGATTCCGCCCGCACTCTCCGGGAGCTGGGGCTCGATGCCAAACAGCTGGCCGGCGATCCCGAGCAGGCCATCCGACTGATTGCCGATCGTGTCAGCCTGATGCGTGATGGGTTTGATAAGGCGCGCATTATGACTGACCTACTGGGGCGTTCGGGCGCCGCGTTGATTCCCTTGTTCAATGGCGGGGCGAAAGCCATCGATGAGGCCACCAAGGCCGCCCACGACATGCACGCGGTGCTCGGTACGCAGCAGCTCAAAGATCTTCAGCAGGTGGACGATGCGTTCGATGATTTGAAAACGGCGACCTCCGGATTGAGCCATGAGATTGGCGCGGCCTTCGCGCCCGCGGTGCAATGGTTTGTCGAAAAACTGACCGTGGTGATCAGCGGCACCACTCGCCTCTGGCAACTGAGTGAGGACGCGGCCACCAAATTGACGATCCGCATTTTTGCGCTCGCCCAGGTCGCCTATGAAGTGGCCACCTCATTGACCGATTTGTTCAGCGCGCAAGGGCGCGAAGGTCTGAAACAGCGTATTGCCCTAATCAATCAGGAAGCGGCTGCCATGCTGGCCCTGGCCGATGCCGGCGCCAAACGGCAATCTCAAGAGGAAGCCGATGATCGATCGGGCGCCATTGAGCAAAAGACCCAAAAGGAGATCGACGCTCTGCGGAAGGCGTCCGAGGCCTATCGACAACTGGCCGAGATCAAGGCGGACGCGGCAAAGAAGCTAGCGGATATTTCTCTACGGGGTGCCGATATCAGCATTGTGGGTCAATTGGAGCGCGAAGAAATTTCCCTGCGCCAGTCGTTCGAGGCCAGACGCCAACTCGCCCGCGATCAGACTGCCGCTGAACTCACACAGCTCGCGGCTAAACAGCAAGCACTGCAGCAGGCTCACAACGAAGAAAAACAGCTGCTGTTAGGGGATGACCTGAAAGCGGCGGTCAATCAGTTCAACAATGACATGACCAAATTGAACCTGGAGCGCCAGGCGGCCAAGAAACAGGAAAACCTGGAGCTGTTCAAGCTGGATGTCGAGGAAGCAAATAGTCGCCACAAGACCGATGAGGAGCTGAAGGATTCCGCGCGCAGCTTCCGTGTTTGGGAAGAGACATTCCGGCGTGAACAGGCCCAGCGCCGTCTCGATAATGAAGCGGCGACCGCCCAGGCTGAGCTGGACCTCGCCCGACAGTCCGTCAATACACGAGAGGGATTGAAGGACCTCGAACTTGCCGTGATCGATCGACAGGAAGCCGCCCAGCTACAGAAGGACGGGCTGAATGCGGTCGAGCGAGAGAATATTCAAAAGGAATCTGCCGCAAAGCGACTCGCCGTGGAGCAGACATATGCAGCAATGGCCATTCAAACAGACCTGCAGGTTCTCCAGGCGGACCTGGCGATGGCCGAAGCGCGAGGAGCCTCGGCCGAAAATCTGAGTCAATTGCGGCTCGCCATTATTCGGAAGGAAGGGGAACTAGCGCTTCAAACGCAGGTAAAAACGGAGGCCGACCGGCAAGCCATCCTCAAAGGCATGGCTGCGAAGGAGGAGACCGAACGCCGAGCGCAACAGGACCGTGAACTGCAGGGGGAGATTGTACTGGCACATGCCAGAGTTGATGCGGCCCAGGCTGGATTCGCGACCGCGGCCACGGTGGCTGGTCTACGCCGGCAGGCACTCGAACTGGAACTACAGAAGGAACTGGACGCCCAGAATCTGACGGAGTCGCAGCGTTTGGCGATCATTACGCGCTATGGGGCGATGATCGACCAGGAGCGAAGACGCGAAGTCGGCGGGTTTCTCGAATTCTATCGACAGGGATTGCAGGAATATCTCAACAGCACCACTAACGTCTTCAACATCGCCACAGATTTTGCGCGGACGACCGTGCAAACCGTGGCATCTGGGATCCAGGCAATCCTCCAAAGTGCGGTGCAGAGCACTCAGACGCTTTCTCAGCTTCTCCAATCTGGACTAAACGTTGTCACGGGCCTGGTGACCAAGGTCATTGCCGATCTGATCACCGCCTGGATCTTTAGCACTCTGATACAGAATACCGAAATTGGAAAACAGCTCGCGGCCTGGGCGGCAGGAGAATCTGGGAAAACCGCCTTAACGGTGACCAATGAAGGCGTCCGCCTCGGTCTAATGGCTGCGACGAATAAGGTCATGCTGGCTGGCGTCATTGCGACCCTGGGAGGGATCGCCGCGGTCGGGCACGCTGCCATTGCGACGGCGGTGATTGTGGGTGAACTTGTCGCTGCCATGCTGGCTGCCATCGGCGCGGCGTTGGCCGCCACCGTTGTAGGCGCTCCATTTGCCCCACCTTTCATTGCAGCTGCGGCCACAGTGTCCGCTGCAACGGCTGCCTCCGGAGCCATCGCACTCGCATCGTTCGAGACCGCTTTAGGGACGTCAATTGTCACCGCAACGACGGCTCTCGCCACACCTTTCGCCGAGGGGGGAATTGTGACAGGACCGACGCTCGCTCTCATTGGTGAGGCTGGCGACGAAGCTGTCATCCCTCTCGATCGCGCCGATGACTTTATGTCTGGGAACAGTCGTCCCATGGTGGTGAATCTCTATGTGGACGACAGCCTCATCGCGCGCGCGATCGCGCCGGCGCTGATGGATCACCTGCATCTCCAAGGGGTCAGAGCATGACGCGACGACTGCTCGCCGGCCTACTCCTCTCAGCGTTC
>FRDC01003437.1_pt1 | contig 16794 bp, 17 predicted proteins | sample 1106171 | NCBI WGS metagenome assembly FRDC01 (sample SAMEA3930566, study PRJEB13176) | freshwater metagenome | biome: Drinking water system; feature: drinking water; material: water | place: Singapore | collected 2014-12-20 | reverse complement strand
GTCCACCGCACCCAATATCCCAACCAGCGCGCGCCGGGCTATGAGTCTCAGAAGGGCCACTGGTCCGCGAATGTCAAATTTCCAAGCAGGAAAGATGAGGGCTCGTTCCCCGTGTTGCACTTCGAGGGCTGATTCGCCCTCATAGCGCACCTGCCGAAATGCTCCTTTGCTCCGCCGAAAATCTTCCTGGATGACCGCCTCAGAAAGCCGCGACGGCTCATAGGCAAACGTCGGCGTCGCAGGAGCCCAGCAAGTGACCAGCGTATACCGTGCCGCCAGATGACCGGCTTCATCCAGCTCGTGAAGGTCGAACATGTCCTGATTGCCGTAAAAGCGAAAGGTCAAGCCCGGTCTCGCTTGCAGTTGGGCAATCCGGTCTCGTCCAGGATGTAGTGGCCCGCCCAATTTCGAGCGAGGATCCAGACGATCCAATGCATGCAGGACCAGCTCTCGTTGATGTGTGATGAGCATCGGAAGGTAGTGATCGACGAGTTCACTGACAAACGAAAGATCGCCGGCGCCCAGATCGAGCACAGTGGCAGCTGGCGTCGCGAGCAAGAGATCGAACGGATTGGACAACGAGTGCAGCGCGTGCGCCACGTCTTCACTCGGAAGATCTGCGATGGGCCATTTTGAAGCTCGGCCCTGAACGAGACCAAAATAGAGGCACAGCGAACGGAACGCCTTCGACGGCGGGTATCCTGTTAGAGTCTTGAGTGCGGCGCCATCAAGATCCTGGACACGGCAGGCCTGGCCCTGGCCCAACACACGAGCCAACGCGGTTTTCACCTGAAGTGCCGTTGAACTTGCCTGAGACTGCTGAACCAATTGCCCTAAAATCGACGGGAATACAGCGGGCTCCAGGAGGCGCCTGGAATCCTCCCACTTTTGCTCAGATTCGCAAGCCGCACGCTTCACAGCTTGGCGAAACTCTGCAATGACGTCGTTCTCAGACATATTCAATACCCGGGATGCATCGCGTGGCAGACCTATCTCGTCCACGCTGAAGAGGGGAGGATAGTGGTCCGGTTCTTCTCCCGTCAAGACAACAGACTTGTCGCAACAGATTTGCTGTGTTAGGAGATGCCTATGATGCTTTTCTTTGCCCGCCGGGTTACAACCTTCCGCATCCTCCCTCTTTTGTTTCTGGTCATGGGACACCTCCTCTTCACAGCCTGTGCCGGCAGCACATCAGCGATTCCTGCCAATTCCCCTGTGGCATCCTGGCAGGCAGGCCGCGTGATTGACGTGAAAACGGGGCGATCCATCGATTTCCCAACATTCCTTCTGACGCTCACACGTTTTGATATCGTCTACCTTGGAGAAGAGCACTACAACCAACACCACATAGATGCCGCTTTATCCGTGCTACAAACGGTGCTGGCGAACGGCAGACATCCGATGCTCACGATGGAGATGTTCGGATGGGACGGGCAGCCCGCGCTGGATAAGTACCTCACCCCTCCCGGTCTGGACCGGCAAACATTTCTTGATCAAAGCCGCTGGAAACAGAACTGGGGCGGCGCCTTTGATAACTACGAGCCATTGGTGAACTTCGCCCGCGAGCACCGGATAGCGCTCCGAGCCATGAATCCTCCCAAGCCGTTGATCCGCCAGGTCGTCAAAGTCGGGCTTGATGAAGCTCGAAAGGGACAGGACTGGACCGAATGGGGAATGGATCACGAAGACATCGTCGATGACCAGACCTACCGCATCAGGATTCTGGATCAGCTGAAGCGATGCCATGGAGGGGGGAGCGACGAGGACTATGTCCGGATGTACGAAGCTTCGATGGTACGCGACGAGGGCATGGCCAAAACGGTGACGGCTGCGCTGCTCACCGCTCGTCAAAGACCACAGGACCAGCCCTTGATTCTGAGTTATACCGGCGGCGGACATATTCAATTTAATCTGCCCATCCCGAAGCGCGTGGCCCGTCGCATGGACGGGCAGATTGTCCAAGCCACGGTGTACCTTGCCTCATTTGATCCCACCCGTGTTGAGGACCTTCAAGATCTCGTACGCGACGGCATCGCAGATTATGTTTGGCTCACACCCGTCAGCCAGCAGGGCCCCCCGCAGCGCTGCCGGTAGGATCCGCCCCGATTAGAATTCACTGCCCACGAGTGGAATCGCTCACGGCTTGACAGTGTCGAACCAGAGAGGCAGACTACCTCAACATCGAGGATCACACATCATGGCAACCATGCGAAATAAAATTCCCTGCAGCGCCGACCGGCTTGGTCTTCTGGACCCCCAGATGATCAAGGCAGTGGTTGAGATTTCCGCCTTCCAGATCGGTCATCAATACTTGTCCGAGAATCGGGTTCGCATAGTGGAAGCCGACGACGCGCAAATTTCCGCTGCGGTGATTGGAAACTCAGGGTTGTACGAACAAACGATCCGGTTGAAAGACGGACACTTAATTTCGAAATGTTCCTGCACCCTTCCCGAAGAACCGATTTGCCGCCACTGTATCGCCGTCTTGCTTGAATACCATCGGTGGTCCCAGCCGCGGCAATCCCGGAAGACCAAGGACATTCCACGAGACGTCAAGGCAGCGACGCAACCTGAACCTAATGGAAACGGAACACCGACTATGGGCCACAGTTCCTCCATCGACGTCAAACTCAGCGAAGTCATGGTGTTTGTGGAGTGGCTGCAGCCTGCGATCAGGGCGATTGAGCAGGTCCAAGCGGTGCCTCTGCCTCCCCAGATCGCTCCAGGAGAAGTCGCGAACTGGATCCAAACCATCCGCAATTTGGAAGATCGCCGCCGGGATAGCGAAGAGGTCCAGTTGAAGCTGGAATCGGACATGCGGGATCGAGAGGCCTATGTAGCCCGATTAAGTGAGCAACTCCAGGCTTCTATTACGGAAGCAAAGACTGCTCAGGCAACCACACAAGCGCTCCAGCAAGAAATCGCGACCTATAAAGTCGTATTGAGCAAAGTCGCTGAACTTTCAGGAGAAGTCAGCCGCTATGACAGTCAGATGAAGTCGATGGCTCAGGATTTTATCAGTAAGGGAAACCAGCTCGATCGAATGGCCGGTTCGTGCAAGCAAGTCGCTGAAGCCCTCAATTCCATCGCTAAACAGTCTACCCCCCGGTAACGTCGCTCGCACAAGCCCAGATCATCCCCCCTCCTAAGTTTATGAGCAAGCATCTTGCGCGACTCCATACTCTTTTTGTAAAATGCGATCCTCATTTTCGATATACCCTTGAGGGAGGAATGGTCATGATGAAGAGATTACTGGAAACGGGAAGCATGGCTCTCGCGGTCGTCCTAACTGTCGCACCGCAGGTCCTGGCGAATGAAGCGCATGGTGACGGCCCTCCAGATTACAGCGGCATCACCGGTTTGTACTATGTCATGATTGGGGGAATTCTGGCGTACGGCGTGTACGACACATTCCTGAAGAAGTCATAGCCTCTCCCTAGTACCGGTTCACAACAGACTCCTGCCTGGCTGAGAAATCGGCGAGGCGGGAGTTTATTTTTTCGCCCTGTTGTGCATCTTCTCCCTACCCTTCAGAACGGGCTGTAACCTTCCAAGCATCGTTTCCACAATCGCGCGATAGCCTTGGGCTGTCGGATGGATGCCATCGGCTTGGTTTAACGTAGTGGAGGCCGCCACTCCTTCGAGGAAAAATGGGATGAGCGGCAGGCGATAGCGCGTTGCCAGATCGGGATACAGGCGCTCGAATGCTGACAGATAGTCGTTGCCGTAATTGGGCGGAAGCTTCATCCCGGCTAGTATCACTTGCGTGCCGGATAGCTGCAGCTGCTGGATGATGGCCTCAAGATTGGCCTTCGTCTCTTCTACTCGCAGGCCTCTCAGACCGTCATTGGCTCCCAATTCAAGAATCACGATTTCAGGTTTGCTCCGCAAAATCCATGGCACACGGCGCAGACCACCCGCAGTCGTCTCTCCGCTCACACCAGCGTTGATGACCCGATATCGCAGCCCGAGTGTATCCAATCGCCGCTGCAACTCCGCCGGATAGGTCTCATCCGCAGCAACGCCGAGTCCGGCTGTCAGACTGTCCCCAAATGCCACGATCCTGGGTCGATCATCGACTGATGGCGGTCCCGCGGCCCAAGCGAGAGGGAGCTCGCCTAAGAGTCCAGTTAGAAGGAGCCATCCAATAGATGCGCCGATTCCAAGTGTGTGTAATTTCGACCGACGTTCCATATGGGTACAGTATAATATCATCTTGCGGTCCGCCCCGAGATGAGGAAGGAAACCACCGACCCATGATTCGCATCACCCAACTTTCAATGAGCCTGGCAGCCGGAGGGCGCGCAGTTCCCATTCTGGACAATATCTCGTTGGAGATTCCGGACAAACAAATGGTCGGGATTGTCGGACCATCCGGAAGCGGAAAGTCGACACTCCTCGGATTGATGGCCGGCCTTGATCGTCCGACTACAGGCTCAATTGTATTAGACGGAGCTGAGTTAACGACGATGTCTGAAAGCGCCCTGGCCAGGTTCAGACGCGCGAAGATCGGCTACATCTTCCAATCGTTCCATCTTATCCCCACACTCACCGCCCTGGAGAATGTCACCGTTCCCCTCGAACTGAGCGGCGAGCGGGGAGGTGATGTACGTGCGGCAGAATTGTTGGCCTCTGTTGGACTGGCCGACCGCCTCGATCATTATCCCGTGCAGCTATCCGGCGGAGAGCAGCAGCGTGTCGCGGTCGCCCGAGCGTTCGCCTGCCGCCCCCCATTCTTATTTGCCGATGAACCGACCGGCAATTTAGATAGTGCGACAGGAGTCCAAGTGATCACCCTCCTCTTGGCCATGCATCGAGATTGTGGCACCACCCTGGTCCTCGTCACACATGACCAAGACCTGGCTGGTCGAATGCAACGAGTCGTCGCGCTGCGCGATGGCCGCATCGAGTCCGACCAATTGACGGCCCCTCTGACGTGAACACTTTCATCCTGCACATGGCATGGCGTGAAACACGCGCGGCTTGGCGGCATTTTGTTTATTTCCTCACCAGCATCGCGGTGGGAGTGGGCGCCCTGGTGGGAATCTCACTATTTTCCGCCCACCTTGAGCAAGCCGTCACGAAGGAAGCCCGCGGCTTGCTCGGCGGGGATCTTGAAGTCCGCCTCTCCCGCCAGGCGAGTCAATCAAGCCTCGTATTTCTCATTTCCCTGGCAGGTCGAGAAATTGCGATGGCCCATGTGAGCGAGTTGATCGGCATGGCCGCCCACGTTCCCGGGACACAGACCGCTGGCCAGCCGACACAAATCGTCGAACTCAAGGCGGTGGACTCGCTCTACCCATTTTATGGGGCCCTTCGCCTCGAACCGGATCGCCCGCTGTGGGAACTGCTACAACTCCAGTCAGCCGGCTGCCCAGGACAGCCTTGCTGGGGCACAGTGGTTCAGGAGTCGCTACTCATTCGCATGGGATTGACGCTCGGCCAAGCGCTCACCATCGGGCAGGCCACCTTCCGTATTACCGGAATTGTGCGCACCGAGCCGGACCGCATGGCGAATGCGTTCAGCTTGGGCCCTCGTGTGTTGATTGCTCAGGATGGACTCCGCGCCACAGAGCTGGTGAAACTCGGGAGTCGTATACGCGAACGGTATCTCTTAAAAACCCCGGCCACCGTCAAGATTGAACTGCTCCTGTACGAATTACGCAGCCGTTTAGCAGCGGACACCGCACGCGTGTCGACGTATCGAGACGCGCAACCCCAGCTGAAACAGTTTCTGGAACAACTGACACGGTATCTCGGACTCATCGGACTGACGGCCCTGTTTGTCGGCGGCATCGGCGTCGCCACGTCCGTGCGTGCGTTCCTTCGCGAAAAATTGGCCACCATCGCCATTCTGAAAACCCTTGGGGCTGATTCTTCGACCATCATTCGAACCTATGCGACCCAGGCCCTCCTCCTGGGACTAGCCGGAAGCCTCGCAGGGCTGGCGCTTGGCATCAATCTAGAGCAGGCAGTGCCCTGGATGCTGTCTTCCTGGTTTGCATCAGACATGCTGAGTCAAGTCGGTTTTACATCAGGGCTCGCTCTGCACTCACTCCTTCCGCTGGGTAAGGGTCTCGCCCTCGGCCTGCTCACGACGCTGCTCTTCACCTTGTGGCCGCTGTTGACCATTCGGTCCGTCAAACCGGTCGCGCTGTTGCGTCGCAACGCGCTCGCATCGGAGCCGCCTTCGAGCGCGACAGACCGGACATGGCGCCAGCACCTCACTCGTCTCGATCGGACAACGCTGCTCACCGCTGGAATGATCGCTATCGGGCTCGCCCTCCTGTCGATGTGGCAAGCCGGAACGTGGAAAATCGGGCTGCTCTTCATAGGAGCCTTCTCACTTGCACTCGTACTGTTAGGGAGCACCGCCTGGCTTGTGATTAGAACGCTCGCGGTGGTCGCTTGCCCCACGCAGATGGCCCTTCGCCATGCGATCGGCAACATTGTGCGTCCGGGAAGTCAGGCCGTCAGTATGACCATCGCCATCGGCATCGGGGTCATGGTGATCGTCACCGCCGCGCTGGTTGAACGAGCCTTGCTCCGGCAGATCGGTGAAAGCCGGCCAGCGGATGCCCCGACATTTTTCTTCATTGATATTCAACCGGATCAAGTGGACGGCATTTCCCGTCTGCTCCGTGACCAGCCAGCCGTCCACGCGCCAAAACTGACGCCATTGGTCCGCTCACGCCTCGTAGCCGTGGACGGCCAACCGGTCAAGACTGAAGCCGTATCCGAAGAGGAGGAGCGGACAGCGCAAGCCGCCGACAAAGATCAGCGCCGCAAGAAGTGGTACCTCACCAGAGAATATGTGCTGACCTTCCTGGATCAACTACCGAAGGACAACGCGATCGTGAAAGGTGCGTGGTGGACACCTGGCCAGAGATTTTCCAGCCCCCTGGTCTCGATTGAGGAGGACGCGGCGAAGGCGATGGGGCTGGACATCGGACAGACGATCGAGCTGGACATTCAGGGCACTCCGCTGGTCGCAGAGGTCAGCAGCATTCGCAAAGTGGCGTGGGGCAACTTCTCCACAAACTTCTACATGGTCCTGTCACCCGGCGCGCTGGATGGAGCACCCCTCACCTACGTCGCGACAGTTCAGGTACCGCCCTCCGACGAAGTGCCGTTACAACAGGCGATCGTCGCAGGATTTCCTAACGTGACGGCGATTAATATCGGCGATGTCCTCGATAGCTTCGCTCGCATCCTTGATCGCCTGTCTCTGGCCATTCGAGCCGTGGCGCTCTTCTGCGTACTCACCGGAGGCTTAGTCATGGGAGCGGCGCTGGCGGCTACCCGGTATCGCCGCCTCTACGAATCTGCGGTGCTGAAAGCGTTGGGTGCCACACGAGGGCTGCTCATCGGATCGTTTGCTCTGGAATATCTGCTACTGGGTGTCGTGGGAGGCGTGATCGGTGTCGGATTAGCCAGCGCCTTGTCCTGGGCGCTCCTTCGATGGGTATTCGAGCTCGGCTGGGCACTGCATCCCTACGTGTTGCTCATCGGACTGGGGCTCACGATGGGCCTCACGCTCGTCGTGGGATTTCTCAGCACGTACCGTTTATTGGGACAACGGCCGTTGTCAGTCCTCAGATACGAGTGAGTCGCGCACGTCTTGCGCGCACGTCTTGATGGTGTGCGCCGATCACTTGCCGAGGATGGCAGGTTCCGGCAACCAGAGATCCAGGATGCTGCGAATCCGGCGTTGATCCTGCCGATGCAGCTGAATAAATCTCAAGCCGATTTCTCCTTGGGACGAGGACCGGACAATGGCCTCCTCCACCGTGATGGGGAAAGACACGCTGGAGTGCTGAAATTCTAGTTCCACCCGTGTCCCTGGAACCACAGGACGCGCACAACGAATCCGGCAGCCGCGAATCGACAGGTCCTGGATAATCCCTTCATCTCCCAACTCGTGGGGTGATGCATGCAGAGGCTTCAGCCACACAGGGAAATCGACCGCAACCCGATCGAAGTTGCGGCGGGGATTGGTGGCAACTCGACCGAGGAAAGAACGAAACCGCTGTGCACAAAGCTGACAGCGGAACGGATAGACCGTCACATAACCAAAGAGCCGGTCCGTGAACGACCGGCGGACTGCGAGTCGAGTTTTGGTTGTACCGCAGAACGGGCACGCCACCAGCCTCATGGAACCACCCTTCCGTCCCGTGACGAGTGGTCACAATCGTACGCGCGGACGTGCTTCTTCGGCTACCCCCTAAAAGTACAAGGGAGTACGCACGACTGAGAGCTATGCGGCCTGCCCAGGACACCGGTCTCGGCGACCGGCGTGCATCAGGGGCGCAGTAACTCACGCAAGCTCCGGCGCTCTCGGTTACGGAAAGTCACGGCGATACGCAGCTGCTCCAGATATTGATCCAATGTTTTTCCGCCAAGATCGATCTTGCGCGTGGTGAAAAAGTCTCGCACGTCTCGTTCGAGTTCAGGCGTGGCGAGGCTGATGATCCCGTCACACATGCGGCGCAGGCTGCGATAGCGCCTTTGTAAACCCAGGAGAAAATGTGCCGCAAGTCCTACCAGGGTTGAGTTACCTGATGCAGCGTGAGGGCGTTGCCTTCGGAGTCCAGGATGACAGCGAGGCGGCAGACAGGTGTGGAGAGTGGCTCGAGTTTCACCCGCACTCCCTTCGCGCGCAATTGCTCGATCACGTCATCGACGTTCTGCACTTCGAAAGCAATGCTGCCGCCTGCATCGGCGCTGGGCGCGCCTCCTTCCGTCAAGTTGGTAAGGGCGAACGTCCCGCCGTCGAGGTCGTATTCGACCCATTCGACGTGTGCCTCGTGGCGAGTCAGACGGAGACCGAGCGTGTCTTCATAAAACCGTCGTGCCCGAGGCATGTCCGTGACAGGGTACAGCGTGAAGGCGATGTGCTTGATCATGGTTACGCTCCTGGTTGTTGTGATTGGAGATAGGCCTGCAATCTGTCGCATTCTCGGTTACGGAAAGTCACGGCGATACGCAGCTGCTCCAGATATTGATCCAATGTTTTTCCGCCAAGATCGATCTTGCGGGAGAGAAAGAACTCCCGCACGTCCTGTTCGAGCTCAGCGGTGGCCAAGGCGACGATACCGCCGCACATACGCCGCAGGCCTTGCTTGGGGAACAGCCGGTCCATCTGATCCCAGTGTGTTTTCACAAATTCCCAGGCTTGTTCACGCCCATACACATTCCCCAATACGGCACTCACCACAAACGGCGCATCCTGCGTACGAATCTCACCGTTGATCGTACGACTAAGTGTCCGCTCCAGTAATGCCGGGGCTTGAAATGCCGCGAGCGCGAATAGATAGCGGCGTTCTTCTTGAGGCGTCGCAGCGGTTCGAGAGTGATCAGTGAACTCGTGGTAACGCGCTTCATCGCCTGTATGGGCCAAGATAGACACAAGCGCGGGGACGATGTTGGGATCCACGAGTGTATGGTCTGCGCGGTATCGTCGATATTCCTCCGCGGCTTTCTCTTGAATAGCCTGGTCGTTGCCGAGTTTGCCTAACGCGCCGATGAGCTCTCCCCGCAACTGCCTGACCAGTTCGTCTTCGCCAGGCTTCGGCTGCCACGTGAGCTCTGTCACGGCAGGAATAAGACGCGCACGAACGAAGGCTTCCAAGACCGGCCGGTCGTCTGCCGCAATAATGCGGTTCAAGAACGCAAAGGAATCGAGGAGAACGGCCCAAACATTTTTGTCCCGCTCACCTGTGAAATAACCTGTCAGGGACACATAATCGGAAAGGGGAGTCAGCCCGGAGACCGTTGTCGCCCAGACATCGCTGACCAGATTGAATCGCTCACTCGGTGCGAGATGATCGACTCCGGCATCCAGAATCCGCTGCAGCAACGGAGAGTCGTACCGCACCCGATAGAACCCGTGGCCCTCTTCGTTCACAAACAGCTGCTGGACTCCTTTTGGAAGGCTCACGCGCACCTCCCGATCCGTCAAGAGGAGGCGGCGATGCTCGGTGGTGCCGGCGGCGGTGATCCGGAGCGGAACAGGAATCTGCCAACGCTGTTCGTTCGACTCGGAAGACGCGAGATAGGTGAAGCGCTGCTGCGAGAGTACGATTTCCGCCTCGTTGTCCTGACGCACCGTCACGAGGGGATAGCCCGGCTGAAAAATCCAGCCGTCCATGAGCTCAGGAACCGCTTGCTCCGCCGCCTGTCCCAACGCCACCCACAAATCGTTCGTGTCGGCGTTCCCGTACGCATGGGCGAGAAGATAGTGACGCACCCCTTCGCGAAAGACGGTCGACCCGATATGTTGTTCGAGCATGCGAAGCACAGACGCCCCTTTTTCGTAGGTCAGCACGTCGAACATGGCATCCGCGTCTTTCGGGGCGCGAACGGGATATTCGATCGGACGCGTGCTCAGCAGGCCGTCCACGGAGAAGGCCGCGGCTCGCGAGACACCAAACGCGTCCCAGCGTTTCCACTCGGGCTTCCACGCATCGACCGCGAGCATTTCCATGAAGGTGGCGAAGGCTTCGTTCAGCCAGAGCCCGTTCCACCAAGACATGGTGACGAGATCGCCGAACCACATATGGGCATTCTCATGTGCCACCACATCGGCCACCCGCTCCCGCTCCGCATGCGTCCCGCCTTGCTCATCGACCAGCAAGGCGGTTTCCCGAAAGGTAATAGCACCGAGATTTTCCATCGCGCCGGAGGCGAAGTCTGGAATGGCGAGAAGATCGAGCTTATCTCCCGGATAGGGAATTCCGTAGTAGTCTTCGAAGAACCTCAGCGAGGCCGCAGCGATGTCATGACCGAACCGCGTGAGTGGCTGTTTACCCGGAACGGTCCAGAGGCGCAGCGGGGTTTTGCCGACATAGACGGCTTTGGTCGCTTCAAGCTGCCCAACAATGAAGGCGACAAGGTAGGTGGACATCTTCATGCTGTCGGCAAACCGCATGACTCGTTTGCCGGATTGGACGGAGTCGGAAACGACGGACGTGTTTGATACGGCTGTGAGACTCGGATCGATCACCAGCGTCGTGGCAAAGACTGCCTTGAAGTCCGGCTCGTCCCAGCAGGGGAAGGCGCGACGCGCATCCGTCGCCTCAAATTGTGTCGCCGCCATGGTGTGAGACACGCCCGCCTGATCTTTATATGTACTGCGATAGAAGCCGCGCAGGTGGTCGTTCAACGTTCCTTGAAACACCAGGGTAAGCTGCGACTCTCCCACTGAAAGAGGACGGGGAAACGTCAACCGACAGCGCTGCATCGCCTGATCAAGCTCGACCGTCGCATCAAGCCGACCGCCGGTTTTCCCTTCGAGCGTCGCCGAGGAAATCGTGAGATCGACCGCGTTCAGGATGACTGTGCTGGTCGATTGCGTGACCGTGATGGTGACGACAGCGAGGCCTGAAAAGGTTGCAGAGTGAAGGTCCGGCTCCAACCGTAAGTCGTAGCGATGCGGCACAACATGCCTGGGTAAACGATACGGATCCAGACTGCCGGAAGCATCATCGATGTTCATGTCTTCGCCTTTCGGTCATGTCGTCGTAGTTGCTGCAACGGCCGGATGGATAGCCGAGAGAAGGAAAGGAGCTAGTGGAAGGGCCAACAGCACACGGGCTCGTCCAGCCAACGTCGTGAACAGATGACGCCTGCCGACGGATTCATTCATTGCTCCGGCGCATGGTGGATGTCGGCTCCATGAGGGGAGCCGACGATCAATACACTCGTTCGACCGATGAACAGACCGGTTTCGACGATTCCAGGGATCTGATTCAAGGCAATTTCAAGGTCCTTCGGATGATGAATCCGCGCAATATGTACGTCCACGATCAGATTCCCTGCTTCGGTTCTGAACGGAACTCCGTTTTTCTCCCTGAGTACCACCCGACTCTTAGTCAGGGACTCAATCTCCCGCGCTGTACTCCCCCAACCGAACGGAACGATTTCGATCGGGAGGGGAAATGATCCTCCCAACACCGGGACTTGCTTCGTGTAGTCCACCAACACAATGAATTGCTTGGCCGAAGCCGCCACGATTTTTTCTTTTAACAGCGCGCCCCCACCGCCCTTTATCAGATTGAAACCAGGATCGACCTGATCGGCACCGTCGATCGCCACATCGATCTCCCACCGGTTGTCGGTATCGATCAAGGTGATGCCCGCCTCTTTGGCAAGCGCGGCCGTTTCGTGTGACGTCGGCACTCCGCGCAGCCGCATTCCGGCGCGAACTTTTTCACCGAGCGCGATGACCATGTGCTTAGCCGTTGAGCCGGTCCCGAGCCCCACGACCATCCCGTCTTGAACAAACTCGACCGCTTGCAAGGCTGCGGATTTTTTCAGCCTATCGAGATCGAGTTGTGTCGTCATGGCGTCGGCCCCTGAGACAGCGCGGCGGCGACTGATGCCGCACCGAGCAATGCCGTCTGCTGGTTCATCACGACTTTCACCGGCATGTTGCCCAGCAAACGTCTGTACCGCCCTTTGTTGATAAAGGCTTTCATGAACGTGCCATCCTGGAGTTTTTTGATCAGCTTCGGGGCCATCCCGCCGGCCACATACACGCCGTCGAGTGACAGCGCTTTGAGCGCCAGATTTCCGGCCTCGGCGCCGTAGATGGAGGCAAAGAGGTCCAATGCCTGCTTGGCAATATCGGCCTGGCCCTTCAGGCCAGCCTCGGCAATTTCGGCAGCCGGATCGCCCGCCTTGATTTTCTCCGCAAGCCACGTCGGTTCGTTTTTCTTCGTGTCACGGACATACTCGTAGATCGCATTCAGCCCGGGGCCTGAAAGGATTCGTTCATAGCTGACATGGAGGAATTGGCTGCGCAGGTAGCGCAGGAGTTCGATCTCGTAGTCGTTGTTCGGAGCGAAGTCGGTATGGCCGCCTTCTGACGGCATCGGCCGATAGGACTTGCCATCCCAAAACAGAATCGCCTCGCCGAGCCCGGTCCCGGCCGCAATGAGGGCCAATGCTTGGCGTTTCTTCGGAGGATTCCCGGGGTTGAGGACTTCAAGTTCGTCAGGCCGCAAGAGCAGGATTCCGTAAGCAGTCGCCTCCAGATCGTTGAGCAATTGCACGCGGGGAATATCGAATCGTTTGGCTATCGCCGCCCCATCTACCATCCACGGCAAATTGGTGGTCTGGGAGTGGTTCTCGATCACCGGCCCGGCGGTACCAAAGCAGGCCGCGGTCAGCTTGATCGGCTCTTCCGGCAGCGCGTCCTTCTCCGATTCTTCACTATCGGACTTCTCCGCATCCATTTCGTCCAACAGCGTTGGCGGCTTCGGCGGTGTGAAAAATTCTTCCAGAATCTCTTCGAGCGATTTGTAGTCGGCACTATGAAAGGTCTCAAGCCTGACCGGTTCCACCCGCTCGGTAGGCCAATCATAGAGAGCGAGATTCGTCTTGGTTCCACCGATATCGCCTGCGAGGATCATCGTCAGTCCTTCTCGTCGTCTTATCGCGTCAGAGCGGCGGCGGCATCATCATCGAGCAGCCAAATCAATCGCCCATCTTCCGGCTTGACTTGGGCGGCCGGCAGCGCCCGTTCCGCCTGGGTTTGCGACTGGAGCACGGCACGAACCGTCTGCGCCTTCCCGGCACCGGCCACGAGGAACAGTACCACAATCGCCCGGTTGATCACACCTAGGGTCAGGGTCAAACGAGAGGGAATCCCTTTCGGTGATAGGCCGACCGCGACCAGATGATTCTGCTCTGACAATGCGGGCGTCTCTGGAAAGAGTGATGCCGTATGCCCATCCTCGCCCAAACCAAGCAGAACCAGGTCGAGACGGGGTATCGCCGGTGATGGACATCGTGTGAGGGCCCTGATTCTCTGCTCATAGTCCTCGGCGGCCTGCGCAAGGTCTACGGCTTCGCCTTTCATCCGGTGGATCTGGGACGATCCGATTCCCAGCGGGCGAAACAAGGCCTCCAGGGCGAGACCATAATTGCTGTCAGGGTGATTGGGCGGAATTCCGCGCTCGTCGCCGAACAGAAAGATCATTCGATCCCACTGGCATTGAACCTTCCATTCAGTTGACGTCAGAGCTCCATAGAGGGCTCTGGGAGTCGATCCCCCAGAAAGAGCAATGACACAGGAGCCCTGTGACTGAATAGCCTGGTCGGTGATGTCCCGGAAGAGGCCGCACGCTTTGTCGAGCCAAGCCTGGCCAGGCTGACCCACCAGGATCTCGGGAGAAGTCGACATGTTACCGAGAACGACGGCTCGATTGCCGTTTCACGGACAAGGCTTTCTGACGCGGCGCTCGGGGAGAAGAGCAGAGCCGGCTGGCTATGGCGTTGACTGTGGCCGCCGGGTTGGCTCCAAGCATGACCCGAATCGCGGGACGGCCGTGAGCCTGCAACGATTCAAGATCGCCGGTGGCCTGGGCCTTCGCCAATATACCGAAGGAAAAAGTTTGTGCAGGAACCGGAAGATCCGGCGTCATGCGATCGACGAGCTCCAGAAAAACCCCGCTCGCCGGACCTCCTTTATGGAGCTGTCCTGTCGAATGGAGATATCGAGGACCATACCCGAATGTCGTCGTAACATGATGCTGTTGTACCAACTCCTTTCGTAGCCGGCGAATGGCGGTTTCGAACGGCTTTGACGGTGTCGTATAAGCCAGGATCGCCACATAGGCACCGGCCTGGAGTTGGCCGGCCAACTGCACGGCCGCTTCAGCCGCGTTACTCACAACTGGTTCCGGTAGACGACCGGTGCTCTGATAGCCATCGAGCACTCGTCTGGTGTTGTCTTTACTTTCTTGCACGTTCGGCTGATCGAACGGCTGGATACCAAGGACATGGCCCGCAACAGCCGTCGCATATTCCCAACGAAAGAATTCGGCACCCAGATCATAGCGATCCCGCAGCGCGAAGGTCAGCACAGGATGCCCGGCACGCGTTAGCGCATGCACCTGACGATCCAAGGTCTGGTTTTTTGCGCCCTTCAATCGAAGATACACAAAGAAACGATCCGACCCATATACCGACGGGACAAGCACTGGTTCCTGCGCCACAGGGACAATCCCTTTACTTTCTTTGCCGGTGCTTTCGGCCAGCAATTGCTCGGCCCACAACCCGAACGCATCGATGGGAGGGGATGCCAGAATGGTTATCTTATCCCTCCCGGCTTTGGCGAGCACCCCCATCGCCAATCCAAGATAGGCACCCGGGTTGTCTTCGGCCATACGCCCCTCGTGGCAACGGTTGGCCATTGCTCCGGCACGCTCCAACAATCGAGAAATATCCAGCCCAATCAAGGCCGCCGGGACTAATCCAAACAAGGAGAGGACCGAATAACGCCCGCCGATATCGGGCGGATTACTGAAAATCTGCCGAAAACCGTGGTCCCGTGCCATCGTCTCGAGACCGGTGCCTGGATCGGTGATAGCAATGAACTGCTGGCCGCCACGATTACCCTTCGCTCCCGCCACAAGCTTCCAGAAGTGGGCGAAGAGCGACATGACTTCGATCGTCCCACCCGACTTGCTGGCCACGAGAAAGAGCGTGTGGGCAGGATGAATCGACTTGGTGACCAGACGAACCCATCCCGGCACAGTCGAGTCGAGCACCCAGAGGCGCGGGGCCCCCTTCTTTGAACCGAACGACGCACGAAAGACTTCGGGGCCGAGGCTGCTGCCGCCCATGCCGAGAAGGACGACATCCCTGATGCCCTCTTTCCTCGCCGTGACAGTCAAGGTCTTCAATGCCTGCAGGTGCGTACGCATGTCGCCGGGCAAGGTCAGCCACCCCAACCTATTGGCAATTTCAGCGGGCTCAGGCTTCCACAGCCGATGATCTTTCGACCACAGCCGTTCCACAACTTGATGGCGAACGAGCGACTCCCTCGCATCAAGGACCACTGCGTCGTACGGCTCGGCAAGATGCTCGCTGGAAGGAATTGCCATGTGGGGCTCTCCTTGATTGGCTTACTGAAAGGTGTTGAGTGGCACGCAGCCGTATCTTAGGAATCAATGCCCAAAAACGCAATGTAGATTGACCGAAATGGTCTGCTATGGTTCGGAAGGCCGACGGATGACCACGGGCATCCCATCCACAGTGGACCAGGCTAAGGACCGGGCCTGTTCGCTCGAGAGCATCAGGCTGATCGTCGGAGCTTCAACTGGCGATTGAACTCCCGCAAGATTTTGCTTCCAGCCACGGAGATGCTTCCAGACCTTCCGGCCTGTTGCGTGAATCCATCCCATCGTTCCTTGTTCCGCAGCGGACTCGATGTCCATAGTCATCGCCGGGATAAACGACAGCCGATATTCGGTCGGCATGTCGGACAAGGAGATCGGCTCCTGCTCTGTCGTCGCAGACGGAGTAATCTTGCGGCGAACCACCGGAGGACGGGCAATCAAGCGAAAGGTTCCCGTCAATCGCGGAAGCTCAGTGCCCGTCCATGCGGCAATGGGAAGCCGGTGCAGATCTACGCCGCGCGACTTAATCTGGATGACCCCTGCCACAAGATCGAGGAGCAGATAGGTTTGAGGCCGCGCAGCCAATTTGAGCTCCTCTTCAAGAACCCGCGAGCCCTCCTGTAAAGCCGCAGGATCGTTGATATCAAGATCGGGAAATACCTCACCTTCGGCAGCCCAAGAGGGGGCCGAGAGAAGAAGAACCATGGGAAGAATGATGGATAAGGGCATGAACAGCATCTGCACGAGAAGCGTGAACTAGAAGATCATGATCGGTGTCCCGACTCGAGCGAGCTGATAGACACTTTTCAGGTCATCATCATTGAGCCGAATGCACCCATGGGTGACGTTCTTGCCGAGCAGTCTGGTATAGAGCGTGCCATGAATA
>FRDC01002322.1_pt1 | contig 16808 bp, 16 predicted proteins | sample 1106171 | NCBI WGS metagenome assembly FRDC01 (sample SAMEA3930566, study PRJEB13176) | freshwater metagenome | biome: Drinking water system; feature: drinking water; material: water | place: Singapore | collected 2014-12-20 | reverse complement strand
CCTGGAACGGCGCCAGCCGCGAAATTCTGAACAACAGAATTGTTCCTTAATCCGCTTACAGATGTAATAACATCAACCTGCTGTTGGGCGATCCGGCAGCAGGTTTTTTTTACGATCTATTTCCGTTTAGCGATCTATCCGGTATAACTTTCACTTCGTAAATGAATTCAATTGTCATTTCTATCATGCCGGTATTTTTTTATGGAAAACTTGATCCTCTATATTCAACAATGGATACCTATCGATGTGCTCATTGGCCTAACAATCGCATCCATTATCGGCTTTATAGGTTCTCTAATCGCCATTCCATGGATCCTGATCCGCCTGCCAAGCGACTATTTTGACCTGCGAGTCCCTCGCTACTGGATGAAAGACCATCACCCTGTGTTACGCGTTATTGGGCTGATCATCAAAAATTTCGTCGGTACGATATTCTTGATTGCGGGTTTCCTGATGCTATTTCTACCGGGGCAAGGTCTGCTCACGATGCTGATAGGCATCTCTTTTATTGACTTCCCTGGTAAACGCAAGCTAGAAGCAAGGATTGTCGGACAACGCACTGTTTTACACGCCATCAACACCATGCGCAAAAAATTCAATAAACCGCCTCTCATTTTGTCTTCTGCCAACTGTTGAAAAACCTACGATAGTTGTTTTGTTCACTACTTGATATCATGACCGCCGCTATTTTGCCCATGACAGCACCGGATGCTCCCACAGTTTCAAGGCTTGCCGAGACAGTCTGGCGGCATCATTACTCTGGAATCATTTCAACCGCACAAATAGAATACATGCTGACGCAACGCTATCAGCCAGCATTGATCAATGAGCAATTATCGAACCCGGATATCTGGTGGCGAAAGCTGGTCCTTGACGAAAATATCATCGGTTTTTCCTGCTGTATGCGCACGGCCATCCCAGGTCAACTCAAAATCGACAAGCTATATATCCATTGCGATCACCATCGGCAAGGCCATGGCGCCAGACTAGTGAGGGATGCGGTTGAAATATTGAGAAAAAATAATCTGCAATCATTGATTTTGACGGTCAACAAACACAATCGCAATGCGATTTCAGCGTATCAACATTATGGATTTGAGGTGACGGGTGATAGTATTGTGGATATCGGCAGCGGATTTTTCATGAATGATTATTTGATGACGCTTAATTTTGAACACTGGAATGCCTGATTCATGAAACTGAAATTCACCAAAATGCAGGGGCTTGGTAACGACTTCGTGGTGCTGGACGGAATCCATCAGGCCATCCATCTTGATCGCCAGCAATTGCGTTTTCTGGCTGATCGTCATTTCGGCATCGGTTGCGACCAAATCTTGCTGGTCGAAAAGGCTGAAGGTGAAGCTGATTTTCGCTATCGTATCTTTAACGCCGATGGCGGTGAAGTGGAACAATGCGGCAATGGCGCCCGTTGTTTCGTGCGCTATGTACACGACCACGGTCTGACTGAAAAAAACGAGATTCGCATCGAAACGATGAGTGGCATGATATCGCCGAAATTGGAGATTAACGGCAATGTCACCGTCAACATGGGACAACCCGTTTTTGAACCAACGCAGATTCCTTTTATTGCAGACCACGTTGCACCGACTTATCAACTTGAAATAGCCGGCCAGCCGGTTACAATTAGCGCATTGTCAATGGGTAATCCGCACGCGGTTCGAGTCGTCACAGATGTTGACCATGCCCCGGTCGAAACAGAGGGTGCTTTGCTCGAGCGGCACCCGCGTTTTCCCAAGAAAGTGAATGTCGGCTTTATGCAAGTGATTGATCGTCGTCATATCAAGTTACGCGTATTTGAACGCGGCGCGGGCGAAACACTTGCTTGTGGTACCGGCGCATGCGCTGCGGTGGTTGCCGGCATCAAGCTGGGGTTACTCGACGCGCAGGTGTCCGTCAGTACCCGCGGCGGCGAACTGACGATACGCTGGGAAGGAGCGGACCAACCGGTTTGGATGACCGGTCCGGCAGTCACGGTGTTTGAAGGCGAAATAAATTTGTAATCTATCAAGGAAACATCATGAAAGCAGAAGATGTCGCACAATTTTTGCAGGAACATCCCCAGTTTTTCAACGATTACGCTGATTTGCTCGCGGATATTCAAATCTCGCACCCGCAGGACGACAAAGTCATCTCCTTGAACGAGCGTCAGATCATCTCCTTGCGAGAGAGAAACCGCGCGCTGCAAGACAAGCTTCTGGAATTGATTAGTTTCGGTGAAGAAAATGATGCGATCGGAGAAAAAATGCACCGGCTTGCAATCACGCTGATTTCCGTTTCCAATCTGGATGAACTGTTAAATGCGTTGTATTTCAGTCTGAAAGAGGATTTTTCTGTACCGCTGGTGGCGATGCGCTTCTGGAATATACCGAATACCGATCCATCGAAAGTGGAGTTCACCCCGATCAGCGAAGATGTGCGAGCCATTGCCGAAAGTCTGGCTCAGCCTTATTGCGGCAATCATATCGCGGAGGAAATCAAACGCTGGTTTGGTGAAAACTTGGAACATTTGCATTCATTTGCGATGATTCCTTTAAATACAACGCAAACCATCGGCTTGCTTGTTCTGGGCAGCCCGGATGCAGAGAGATTCTACCCGGAAATGGGAATATTGCATTTAAAACGCCTCGGGGAATTGGCTTGCACCACTTTAGCGCGCTACGGTCAGCTTGCAACCGCCGAAAGCGTTACCGTATAGATAAAGACAATCATGTCATGAATGACGGCCCCGCATCCGCATCTTTAGTAACTGCATTTATTGACTATTTAACTTACGAGCGACGGTTATCGCCGCACACCAGCAAGAATTATTCGCGCGATATCAGTGTTTTGCTAAAACAGCTTAACCCCAGCGACTTGGAGCAAGTTCACGCGCACCATATCCGTCATGTCATTGCGCAGCTCCACGGCAAAGGCCTTTCCGGCAGAAGTCTGTCAAGAATGCTGTCGGCTTGGCGCAGCTTTTATCACTATTTAATCCGGAAGCACCGCTTTCAGCAAAATCCGTGCATTGGCATCCGCTTACCCAAATCACCGCAAAAACTTCCCAATGCGCTTTCTCCTGATGAAGCGGCGCAGTTGCTGCAGTTTCCAGCTGATCACTTGTTATCGATCCGGGATAGCGCCATGTTTGAATTATTCTATTCTTCAGGGCTGAGACTGGCAGAATTAACTCAGTTAAAACCCGGCGATATCGACTTTGCCGAGAGAACCATCCGGGTGCTTGGCAAAGGCAGCAAGACCCGCATCATTCCGGTAGGTAAATTTGCAATTCAAGCGTTGCAAGCCTGGCTGAAACAACGTGCTTTAATCGTCAAAACCGGCGAAACGGCACTGTTTTTATCACAGCACGGCCATGCGATCAGCCCTCGCACTATCGGTTACCGCTTGAAGCAACGTGCAAGGCAGCAAGGTATTCAACAAAATGTGCATCCGCATATCCTGCGGCACTCGTTTGCTTCCCATTTGCTGCAATCCAGCGGCGATCTGCGTGCGGTCCAGGAAATGCTCGGACATGCGCATATCACTTCCACCCAGGTCTATACCCATCTGGATTTTCAGCACCTGACCAAAATCTACGATGCCGCGCACCCCCGCGCCAAAAAAAGAAGTTGAATTCACCAACAGGCCGTTGAAAAACGTTTTCGAGGCAGCCGATACAAGGCAAAAACAGGCGAAAAAACGCAGTTTATGCGGTATAAATGAGCATTTTGAGCTTGTTTTTAACACCGTAGCGGCAACGCAGATAGTTTTTCAACGGCCTGCTAAAAGCTTCTACCCGGATCGGCATCACTTTCTGCGCTATAATTCTATTTTGTACCCATTAATGTAAATTTCATGACAACAATTGTTTCTGTCAGACGCGGCCATCATGTAGCATTGGGTGGCGATGGCCAGGTAACGCTGGGAGCGGTCGTGGCCAAATCGAGCGCACGTAAAGTGCGTCGGCTTTATCATGACAAAATTCTGGCGGGATTTGCCGGTGGTACTGCCGATGCATTTACCCTGTTTGAACGGTTCGAAGGCAAGCTGGAAGCGCATCACGGCCATATCATGCGAGCCGCCGTCGAATTGGCCAAAGACTGGCGCACGGACCGTATTTTGCGCAGGCTTGAAGCAATGCTGGTAGTTGCAAACGAAGATGCAACACTCATCATCACCGGCGCGGGCGATATTATCGAACCTGAACTAGGGATTGCCGCGATTGGCAGCGGCGGCTCGTATGCCTTGGCTGCGGCCCGCGCATTGCTGGAAAATACCGATCTGCCGCCCAAAGAGATCGTAAAAAAAGCATTAACCATCGCCGGCGATATTTGTATCTATACCAATCAAGATCATATTATTGAAACAATTGATTAATTCACTGCATTCCAGCCGCCTGTCTGATCGATAATTTGGTTTTCTTGTTATATTCATCCTATTTTAGAACTTAACATCATGTCACAAATGACCCCTCAGGAAATTGTCCACGAATTGGATAAACACATTATTGGCCAGCAGGCAGCTAAACGAGCTGTCGCGATCGCACTGAGGAATCGCTGGCGCCGTCAGCAAATTGCAGACCCGTTGCGCCAGGAAATTACACCCAAAAATATTCTGATGATCGGTCCTACCGGAGTCGGCAAAACTGAAATTGCCCGCCGTCTGGCTAAATTGGCCGATGCGCCCTTTATCAAAATCGAGGCCACCAAATTCACCGAAGTGGGCTATGTCGGACGCGATGTCGATTCGATCATCCGCGACCTGGCGGAAACCGCCATTAAGGAAGCCAGGGAACGAGAAACGCGGAAAAAACAGCCGCTGGCGGAAGATCAAGCTGAAGATCGCATACTCGATGCGCTCTTACCGGGCTCACGGGATTTCGGCTTCCAATCCAGTAGCGAAGATCACGACAGTTCGACCCGGCAGAAATTCCGGAAAAAACTCCGCGAAGGCGAACTGGACGATAAAGAAATTGAAATCGATGTGGCTTCGCCGCGCGCCAGCATGGAGATCTTCGCGCCCCCCGGCATGGAGGACTTGACATCTCAAATCCAGGGCATGTTTCAGAATATGACCGGCGAGCGTAAAAAAACCCGCAAAATGACAATTCGTGAAGCGAAAAAATTACTGCTTGAAGAAGAAGCTGCAAAAATGGTCAATGACGAAGAACTGAAATTGAATGCCATTCAGAATGTCGAGCAAAACGGCATTGTTTTTCTCGATGAAATTGACAAAATCGCCAGCCGCTCCGGACATACCGGCGGCGACGTGTCGCGCCAAGGCGTGCAGCGTGATTTGCTGCCGCTGGTGGAAGGCACCACCGTATCGACCAAATACGGCATGATCAAAACCGATCACATTCTGTTTGTCGCCAGCGGTGCGTTTCACATGTCCAAACCATCCGATCTGATCCCGGAATTACAAGGCCGTTTTCCGATTCGCGTCGAATTGGCCAGTTTAAGTGTCAGCGACTTTGAACAGATCCTGACCAATACCGATGCCTGCTTGACCCGTCAATACGAAGCGTTGCTGGCGACCGAGGGCGTGAAACTGCAATTTGGCAGTGACGGCATCAAGCGATTGGCAGAGATCGCCTTCTCAGTCAACAGTAAAACCGAAAATATTGGCGCCCGGCGTTTGCATACTGTCATGGAAAAACTGCTCGAAGACATTTCTTACGATGCTCCCAAGCATAGTGGAGAAACTATCATGATCGACGCCGCCTATGTCGACGAACGCCTCAAGGATCTATCCCAAAGTGAGGATTTGGCGAGATATGTACTATAAGCTTATTTTTAGGTAATTAACCCTAACATCAAAACCATCCATTACGATTTTAAATACCCCATCCCGATCTGCTTCATTACATTCACCCTCGCGAAGGATTGATAGGCACATCTTTCACTCGACATAATTGATGCCTATACTTCACAGTAGGTGTCAATTTCAGCGAAAGGATGGTTAATGGGAAATCAGCTATTCAATATCAATCAAGCATTTCTCTGGCTGATTGCCATCCTTTTGTGTGCACTATTAAACGATGCAATTGCAAAGGATGCCGATACGATTACCATCGGCATCATATCGCCCAAAGGCGGCAGCAGCCTGGTATTGGCAGGCGAGACGCACGAAGAAAGCATCCGGTTGGCATTCAGCCATCTCGAACCACTGCAGTTGGGTGATTTGCAGATCCGGCTAGAATTAAGTCCCTGGAACGACAGCGGTGATCCTCAGAAATCAGCCGAAGGCGCACTCAAACTGGCGCGTGAAGATCACGTTGTTGCTATCCTCGGACCGGTTAATAGCGGCTCCACCAAGGAAGTATTAAAGCGGTTAAAAGAAGAGCAAATTGAACTGCCAGTAATCTCGGCATTATCGACTGCACCGGAGTTAACTTTCTCTGGTTTGCGCGACAAGAATTTTTTCCGCCTGATTTTCGATGATGCCGATCGAATGGGGCAATACGCAACATTCATTAAGCAAGAAAAGGGGAAAGAAGGCGAAAAACACTTTCTATTCCTTTACGAACAAAATCCCTACGGAGAGGGATTGAATACATCGCTCAAAGACCGTTTCTATACTCCAAATGTTGTCTCCAGATCCTGGCACGAAATTTTAAAACAAGACTGCATCGACAAAAATAATGTCCCCTACCCGTCCGATAATGATGCATTACGCAGTGGACAATGTTTTCAAGCTGATTTTATCAACCTATTTGAAGAGTATGGTATCAACAACATTGTACTGCTGGGCGAGACTTCAGGCTCTTTATCCCTGGTAAGCGGCCTCAAGCAAGCTATTGTCAATCTTAATACCGATTATTTTTTTGTCGGCTCCAGTAAACGCCTATTGGATGAAGCACCGGTAGGATCGTTAACAATCGGTGATCCGGTCTTGGATTATCACCGTGCACCGACTCCGGAACTCGGCAATGATTGGCAGAAACTCTTAAATGATTTTGAGGAGCGCGCCAAAAAGAATCGCGAGGATTTTGTAATGACTGCTTATGAAGCAGCAATGATAGTTCACCATGCATTACGTATCGTGCTCAGTGGTCAACGCACGCTACCGGCGGTCGGCGATTTGCGTAAACAGCTTTTGCAGGTACTGGAAAACGAAACATTCGATTCATTGGAACCATGGCGCACTATCAGCTTCAGTCAAGGAAAATTGGATCAAATACCGACCGCGCCGATTTACCGGATCTCCCGCGGTGTTATCCGGGAAGACGAAATCAGCACTCACCCTTGGGTACATCTCACAGTTGATCAGCATCAGCCATGGCTCGAAGCGCCAGTGGAAGTTCATCTCCAAGGGTATGGTGTTGAATCCGCCAAATTAGCGGCCTATCGTGTAGACAACTTCACGCAACATGAACATCTGATCGAGGAGCGTCTGGTGAAATTTTCTGCGGGCTTGGCAACCGAACGTTTTCATTTACTACAGCGCGGCGCTTATCATTTCAAAATCCTGGATGCCCCTTTTTATCCGACACTCACAGAGACACGCATTGTATTGACCAACCATTACCTTATTTCGGCCATCGCCGCACTTGTCGGTGCTATTCTGGCAATTAGTCATACTGTTTCTTCTTTGCTCACACGGATCATTCGTGTCATGACCGGCATCGCAACCTGTTTACTGCTAACGTTCGGCTCTTTTTACGGACAACAGTTCTCAGGTTGGCTGCCGTTTCCGTCATTCGGTAGCGAACCGGTAGTCAACGCCATGCTCACCGGTTTGCTCGGTGGATTGGCCGGCCCGCATCTTCTGGCTAACACGTTATCATCGTGGGCAAAACGCTGGTTATTGCCCAGTCAGCCCGGCTAAAAAGAGTAACCGTGCGACAACTACACGTAACAAATTGAGAATCTAGCAAACATAAGGAGTTAAGGTATAATACCCGGTTTCTCAATATTGTATCGTTGGAGGTCTCAATGCCTATTTATGAATATCTTTGCAATTCATGCGGTGCTGAGAAAGAGCATTTACAAAAAGTGAGCGATGCACCGATTACAGCATGTCCTGTGTGCGGCAGTAGCAACTATGTCAAACGCATTTCTGCTGCTGGGTTTCAACTGAAAGGAAGCGGCTGGTACGTTACCGATTTCAAGAACAGCAAATCCAAACCGGCGGATAACGCTGCGGCAACTAAAGACAGCGCGCAGACAAAGACTGCACCCGCTACGGATTCAACTGCAAATAAAGAAAGCAACACCGCTTCTACTGCAGCCGTCGAGTAATAGACTGAAGCCGCAAACGAAATTCCAGAACGGTCTGATTAATCCGATCACTGGATCGTACGCAATGCGGCAAAAAAACAATACCATTTAATTTCATCATTCAACCTACTGAACAACATCATGCGTACCAATTACTGTGGCGCCATCAATGCCGGATATCTCGATCAAACCGTCACGCTTTTCGGCTGGGTCCACCGGCGTAGAGATCACGGCGGGGTCATCTTCATCGACTTGCGCGACCGCGAAGGTTTGGTACAAATCGTGTGCGACCCCGATAACGCGTCGACCTTTCAGATCGCCGAGAAAGTACGCAATGAATTCGTGCTGAAAATTACCGGCAAGGTGCGCAAACGCCCGGAAGGAACCGTCAATACGGCGTTGTTCAGCGGCGAAATCGAAATCCTCGTCAGCGCCATCGAAGTATTGAACACTTCGTTGACGCCGCCTTTCCTGATGGACGATGACAATCTCAGCGAAGTGGTGCGGCTGGAGCATCGCTATCTCGATCTGCGCCGCCCGGCCATGCAATCGAATCTGCGCTTGCGCCACCGGGTGGCGATGGCAGTCCGCATGTTTCTCGATCAGAACGGTTTTCTCGATATCGAAACGCCGATGCTGACCAAATCGACACCGGAAGGCGCGCGCGATTATCTGGTGCCGTCGCGGGTAAACGCCGGTCATTTCTTTGCGCTTCCGCAATCGCCGCAGTTATTCAAGCAGTTATTGATGATCTCCGGGTTTGATCGCTATTATCAAATCACCCGTTGCTTCCGCGACGAAGACCTGCGCGCCGACCGCCAACCGGAATTCACGCAGATCGATATTGAAACCTCGTTCCTGTCAGAAAATGAAATCATGACGCTGATGGAAGGCATGATTCGCGGATTGTTCAAATCAGTGATCAATGTCGATCTGCCCGATCCGTTCCCACGGCTCACGCATGAACAAGCCATGTTTAAATACGGCTCGGACAAGCCGGATTTGCGCGTGCCGCTGGAATTCACCGAATTGACCGACATCATGAAAGATGTGCCGTTCAAGGTTTTCCGCGAAGCCGCGGAAAAACCGGATGGCCGCGTTGCTGCGCTATGCGTGCCGAAAGGCGGCGAGTTGTCGCGCAAGGAAATCGACGATTACACCAGCTTTGTCGCGATCTACGGCGCCAAGGGATTGGCGTACATCAAGGTCAATAACTTGGCGGATGGCGTGGAAGGGTTGCAATCGCCGATTCTGAAATTCCTGCCGGAAGCAACGATTCAAACAATCCTTGCCAGAACCAAAGCGCAAAACGGCGATTTGATATTCTTTGGCGCGGATAAGGCTAAAATCGTCAATGAGTCGCTGGGCGCATTGCGAATCAAAGTCGGTCATCAGCACGGCCACGCCGAATCCGGCTGGAAACCGCTATGGGTCGTCGACTTTCCGATGTTTGAATTTGATGACGAAGAAAACCGCTGGAAAGCTTTACACCATCCGTTCACCTCACCGGCCGACGGCCACGAAGATTTGCTCGAAACCGATCCCGGCAAAGCGCTTTCGAAAGCTTACGACATGGTATTAAACGGTTCCGAGATCGGCGGCGGATCGGTGCGGATTCACCGCCAAGAGGTGCAATCCAAAGTTTTCCGCGCATTGAATATCTCCGAACAGGAAGCGCAAGAAAAATTCGGCTTCCTGCTGGAAGCGCTGCAATACGGTGCGCCGCCCCATGGTGGCATCGCCTTCGGGCTGGATCGTATTCTGACGATGATGACCGGCTCGGAATCGATCCGCGATGTCATCGCTTTTCCGAAGACCCAGCGGGCGCAATGCCTGTTGACACATGCGCCGAGCGCCGTCGACGAAAAGCAACTAAGGGAATTGAGTATCCGCTTGCGCCAAACGGAAGTAAAACCAGGCTAATAATCTGTCACTCAGCGGATGTACAAAATACCGGTTTCCGTTCTGGTTGTGATCCACACCGCTGATTTGCAGGTCTTGTTATTGGAACGCGCCGATCATCCCGGTTATTGGCAATCGGTGACCGGCAGCCAGGATCCCGGAGAAACCCTGCTTGACACGGCAACACGCGAAATCGCCGAAGAAACCGGCTTAAACGCTGCCGACTATCAGTTAACTGACTGGCGCGTTGAAAATCGCTACGAAATCTATGAAGAATGGCGCTGGCGCTATGGTCCGGATGTGCGCTTCAATACCGAACACGTTTTCGGTTTGCGTTTACCCGCAGTTATCCCCATTAGACTCTCAACCCGGGAACATTTGAACTTTATCTGGCTGCCGTGGCAACAAGCCGCCAAGAAAGTCTTCTCCAGCAGCAATGCCGAGGCTATCATGAGCTTGCCGACACGATAACAACAATAGTTGTTACATTAACTACGCTGCTACCTCAGCAACGATTCCGCCAACTGCAAATCTTCCACTTTATCAACATCGATACCGGCACGCGCATCGCTCAGTACCAGCACTTGTATCGTGACACACGATCTCTCCGATACCGCCGCCACACCCTGCTTTAGCGTCAGCAAACCAAAGAAATACGACAATACGGTTTTGAAGCCCAATACCCGCGCGATCAATTTCACGGGATTTTTCCTTAAATCCTCGGCTTGCTGCCAGAAACGCACCAACGCGCGTCCTCGCGATCTGAACGCATACAGATTGCAGCCACGGTAACCACCGTCGCGCAAGCGGATGATGGTGCGCTTGATACCGGGAAAGGCTGCCGCGATCGCTTGTTCCGTCACGGTTCCAACCGTCGCGTCAGCCGCTGCCGTCCGTGATGCATTCAAGAATTCCTGCACCATCGCAGGTGTCAACAATGCATGATCGGCCGTAGTAATTAGCACGGGAATGTCGTCATCAACAATACTCAGCCCCCGCTCAGCGCTGCGGCTCGGCGAATCGAGATTGGCTAACCAGGTAACTTGCCCATTGGCAATCCGTTGTTGCAATTCCGGACAATGATGCAGCAGCGATTCCGGCGGACCGCATAAAATGATTTGATTGATCGATTCGCAAGCGGCGAGCGTATCCAGAACGCGGATAATCATCGGAATACCGGCAACCGGCGCAAACGCTTTGCACGCCGAACCCGTATGCTGAGTAATGGGATCCTTGCCGGTGCGATCGGCTGCTAAAACCAACGCAGCGAATGGTTGCGATTCGGGTCGTTTCTGGTCATTCATAGTGTTTTCACAGCGTTATAAAAAATTCTCCACCCATCAGACTATGTTAGCGGGGATAAAGCCGAAAAACAATTTTTCGGAACTATCAGGCGCTGATTAATCGGCGCCGCCGCCGATAGAAAAACGCTGCAAATATTTCTTGATGATCGCGCCGGTTTTAATATTATGCACATAATACAGCACCACATAGTTCACAAACCCGTGGATAGCCAGCGCCAACAGCAATCCTTCAAAAATTCCCAAACGGTAAACCAGCAGCGCGCACAACGTCGCGAGCATTAATGCATACTGCCCCTGATGCGCGACGTGCAGTAATCCCAGAATCATTTTCCAGCCGGTGAAAATCATGATCACCGCCAGTGAAAATTTTGGCATGAATTCAAGATATTGCGTATTGATCACAAAGAATAAAATTACCAACCCGACCACCAGTACCGAAAACTTGGTATAAGCGCCAGCCAGTTTGTTGGTGGTGCTTTTGGCCAGTCCATCCAGGTTTGTCATGCCACCGAAAAAACTTGACCCCATGTTGGCAATCCAGATAGCCAGCAAGCTGTTATTGGTATTGCATTTGCGTTGCAGCGGATCAATCTTCTGGATGGCGGCATTACTCATGACTTGCTCAATCACATCAATAATCGCGAGCATAGCTGCAAAACCGACAGCATAGAGCCACATCAACGCATGGTCGAAATGGGGCAACGGCAACGATATATACAAAGGCACATCTTCCACGTGCAGCATCGGCATCGCGATGAACTGCGCCAGAATCGCACCGGCAACCATCACAAAGAAATACGAAATGGCAGGTTGCCTGGCTTGAAATTTACTGAAGAGAAACACGAATGCAACCATGGCCAGCAACGAAATCGACATCATCTGGATACGTGCGCCATTCCAGAAATTTTCCGCGACTAGGTTGTCCGGTATTTCGTAAGTCATCGCAAAAAAATTGATCGCAATCTTAAGCCCGACACCGGCCAATAATCCTTCTACCAGATACTCCGGAACAGCCACCAGAATGTACTTCTGCAAATTGAATTTCCAGATGATGGATTGCATGAAGGCTGTCAGAAAAATGATAAAAGCCATATTCTCCATGCCGAACGTCGCTACGCCCAATGCCAGCACCGGCGCCAAACCCGCGGCGACACCGGGTGCGCCGACATAATTCCCGGGACGGAACCAAGCATTGATCCAACCGATGAAGCATGCAAAAACGACAGTCGCCAAAGCGACTTTGATCGGATAATCGGACATCAATGCAATCCCGGCGGATAGCGGGATCGCCATCGTGCCGGTAATGATGCCGGCTTGCAGATCGCGGCCCAAAAATTGCGTCTGAAACGCAGCCGAACCGGTCAATGGGTTTTGCGTGTTATGCGACATGATTTTCTGAATGTGCAATTAATCCGTATGAATACTCTACGCCGCGATAAGCCCGCTACGCACTTATCACAGTGCTCGTTCATTACATACTAATTGCCGGCGCGTGACTTTGATTTAAATCACAGCTTGTTGAACAGCTAAGGGAAAACTGATATTTGTCACTGCAATGCTGCAGGCGCCCCCTGCTGGGAACTGAACGATCCCGGAAACAGCAGGTAGCGCCTGTTATTTGAACAAATTACGCGATGGGAACAATCCGCAATGAACCATGGCCGAGGATCGAAGCCGTGGCGACATTCTGGATCGTAATGGCTTTAGCGATACGTTGAACATCGTCATCGCTGCCGCTCGCGTTGATATCTTTGGCCGCATTGCCGAATGCCCAGGCATCGACCACGAACATATCGTATTGCGGGCCATACTTGGCGCGAATCGCGGCGCGGTCGACGGTAGTGCCGGGCTTGGTATTCAATGCGATACCAAGTTCGTTGTGTTTGCCGACCAACTCTTCATACAGCGCTCCGCATTCTTGTGCCGCTTGCAGCACCGCTGCCCGGTCTTCCGCGAAGAAACCTGCTTGCCCCAAGCGATTGTTGGCTTGCTGCACAATCGAGCCTTTTTCCGCATCGGTCACGTTAATGCCGAGCTTTCCGACCAGCGCGGCGATATCGTTGATACGCTCCGAGATATGCTGATAAATCGTCGGTGCTTTGGCGCAGGCGCCGCATCCGCATGGTCCGTGGTCATCGCCGTGCACACCGGTGGAATGCCCTTTCGATTTGAGTGTATGGATCGCTTGGGTTGTCAATTGAAGCTCATTCACGTCTCCAGCGGATGAACCGCCCAGATCGCTGCCATAGACAATGCTCAAGGTACCGCCTGCTGCACACGGCGCGCTGAAACGCGAACCATCGGCTTTGGTGCGTCCGTCGACACAGATTTCCGGCACCACGCCATTTGCGGGCACGTTGAATACACCGGCCGCAATCGCTTGATACATCTGGATTAATACATTCTTGTCGATATCGTCACGATTATCGGGACCGATGCTGCCCAAGCCCAAGTTAAATTGGCTTAGTGAAATATACTGATTGAGGCTATCTTCCGAAACGGAAGCGGTTGAGGCGGGTGCTGAAGCTGCTTGTGGTTGTTGTGGAGGCGGGTTTGTTTCTGGTGCTGACGATGCTGTATCTTGACTGCCTGTAAAATGTTTTAACAGATTTTTTAAACTTTCAAACATTTTAGATATCCTTTGTAGTAATTAGTCATTTGATCATAAGTTCTATTTCATACTTGCCATATTCAAAAGTAATTCAAGGAAAGGGCAAACATTGCCAAGGCCTTTTTAACAGTTTTTTTAACTTCCTTGGATGATAAAATAAACCTGGCGTTAGGATTCTAACACTACTTTTCCGCATCACAGATAGTAATTCTTCATTTTTTACTGCGCAATGTTGCAATTTTCCTTACACGCATCAGGGAATACATAACAAACGCGGCGGCTCACGCTGATTGATTCTGGACGAGGCAAAAGACAATAAATTGAAATCCGCAAGGCGATAAACACGGCGCATTAGCTTAACGATCTCGTTGATCCATCACTTCGATTTCCGCAACAACCGATCTTAAACCCAATCCGTAGACATTTCCGTAGGATCGGCGATCGCTGTAATGTACTTTCACCAACGCTGCATTTTTTAGCGCGTTGATCGCAAAATCATACAAATCGTCATCATCAATCATAAAATGATGAAAGTTACTACCACCGCGGCCAATCTGCATCGTCATATAATAAATTCTACTCATATCCTTGTTTTTGGTTAGTTTGGTAATTCTGCCGATCTTGACCCCACGTGATACCTCAGGATCGGAAGTATAGATATCGCCAACAAAATGCTTTTGTTCCCAGGAAAAATCCTGATCGACCGTGTAAATTTCCAGCAATTCATCAGGCTGTGCACAAGATAACAAATCATTACTTCTCGGAAATTTAAACTCGACAACCACATTCATACCGATAAAACTTACAAGTTCCTCATAGCGGTTTTTTTCAAAACAAAAATACCACAAACTCGTTGAACCGATATTCGACAAACTCTCATGCCCCAGCGAAATTTCTCCAACATAAATCTGGTTAATACTATTTTCCCGGCGCACATTGCTGAGTTGGCCATAGACATAGCCTTCCGCATTCATAAGAAAGGGGCCAGCGGCACTCGACTGCGGCGCCACTGCAAACATTAGCGTACAAATGATAGCAATTCCCACGTATTTCATCGTTTTCATGATGCCCCCTCCTTATGGGTGATGAACCATGTGTATGGAAAGGCAACCAGTTTATCGAATGAAAATGTAACGCAGCATGAATGAAAGTGCCAATACGATTGTAGGGTGCAATAACCGAAGGGCATTGCACCGCTTGCGGTGAAACATCATGGTGCAATGCCCTTCGGTTATTGCACCTTACACGTTACACCTTACACCTTCGTCGTTACGATTCTTGATAATCGACCCGATCTTCGGTGCCGCCTGCCCAATCCGGTGGATAAATACCCGTGGCGACAAGTTTATGGAATGTCGAGTATGGCCAATCGGCTACCGATTTTGTTAATCCGTGTTTCACCGGGTTGATATGCACGTAATCCATGTGAGCGTTGAAATCGCGTTCATCGCGGATCGCATGTTCCCAATAGCGCCGTTGCCAGATACCCCGTTCGCCGCGCTGCTCGCGCGACGCATTTCGAGGCTCGGTTGGCGGCAACGCTTTGGAGAAATTCATTTTGATCAGCCGCCAGCGTGTCGCATAATCCGCATCTCCCGGCGGCAGTTCGATCACGCAGTGTAGATGTTCCGGCAACACCACCCAACCGTGAATCGTAAACGGATGCACCTTTTTCACTCGCGACACCACTACCCGCAACAAATCGGCATGCCGCACCAGCAAATCGTTATCGTGTCGCTGCAACAGATTCACCGTAAAAAAATACGTCCCGCCCGGATGCCACAAACGACGATAATTCGGCATGCAACAACCTCCTTTACACGTAATCCGTAAGGTGCAATAAGCGCAGCGCATTGCACCATCCATCCGTAACCCGTAAGGTGCAATAACCAACGGACATTGCACCATGATGTTTCACTGCAAACGGTGCAATGCCCTCCGGTTATTGCACCCTACCTTGAGCTCATTGACCTCGGGCAAGGCGGAAGCCAATGTAGTGGCTGCGAAGGAACGGATCGTAGTCGTTGCGGTAAGCAGAACGGCAGGGCCTGCCGTAGTTGAACCACGAGCCGCCGCGCAGCACGCGGTCGACGCCCGTTTCCGGCCCTTGCGGGTCGATGACTGGCTCCGATGGATAGTCGCCGTACCAATCCTGGCACCATTCCCAAACATTACCGTGCATTTGGTGCAATCCCCAGTCGTTGCACGGCAATTCCTTCACTGCGACCGTTCGTTCCCGGAATTCACTCTTGCTGCCATTGTTATAAGGATGGTTGCCGTTGAAATTCACATACCTTGAGTCGATCTGATCGCCCCAACTGAACGGTGTCGTGGTTCCGGCGCGGCAGGCGTATTCCCATTGCGCTTCCGTCGGTAAACACAGTTTCAATGCCGCTTTCAGGCCGTTCATCTTGCTGATGAACGCTTGTGCATCGCTCCAACTGATGTTTTCCACCGGGTTTTCATCGCCTTTAAATTCGCTGGGATTTCCGCCCATGATCGCTTGCCATAATGCTTGCGTCACTGGCGTATCCGCAATCCAGAAACCTTGGGTTAAAGTGACTTGATGTTGGGTTTCATCATTCCCAAAAGACTCTCGCTCCGGTTCATCCCTTGGCGAACCCATTAAAAACGTTCCCGGCTCGCACCAACGAAACGCCTGACGCACCCCTTTGTAGGTAAATGCCATCCACAGCCCGAATTCGTCCTCGCCCCAGTCGGATGCCCACGCTTCCGGGAATTCTTCGGGAAAGATAGTGTGCTGGCGGA
>FRDC01000139.1_pt1 | contig 16812 bp, 14 predicted proteins | sample 1106171 | NCBI WGS metagenome assembly FRDC01 (sample SAMEA3930566, study PRJEB13176) | freshwater metagenome | biome: Drinking water system; feature: drinking water; material: water | place: Singapore | collected 2014-12-20 | reverse complement strand
CCGTGAAGCCTTAACGGACTACCCGCCCGCCCGCGCCGCCCCCGCCGCGCGGGGCCGCACCGTGTGTGCGGCCTGTGCCGCGGCGTCCGCGCCGGCCACGCCCCACCCCACGCCGCGCGGTTGCTGCGCCCCGCCGATCGGGCCGAAACCGCCTCCCTCACGCGGAGGCTCCCCCCATGCTCACCGGCCAGCAGGTCCAGCGTCTGAACTCCCACATCGCCGCCCTCCGCCCGCAGTTCTTCCCCGTGCTCACGCACGCCACCCAGCGGCTCACGCAGGCCTTCCCGGCCGCCGGCCCGGGGCTCGATCTCTCCACCGCGACCGCCCGGCACCGCGCCGCCGCCTCGATCGCCCACGTGCTGAAAAACCTCGCCGATCTGGACGACCTCGCGCCCTTCCTCGAGCACGCCGGCGCCACGCTCGCCCGCCAGGGCGTCGATTCCGCCGCTGCCGGCCCCATCGGTGCCCGCGCCGTCCTCGACGCCGTCAAGCACGCCTCGGGCGACAACTGGTCCCCCGATCTCGAACGCGACTGGCGCGACCTGCTGGCCTTCGTCAGCACCGCCCTGGCCCGCGGCAGCGCGAGCACCCTCGCCCGCACGCCCGCGCAGCTCCGCCTCGCGGCCTGAGGCCATCAGCCTTCGCCGAGCAACGCACGCCGCGCCGCGTCCACGCTCACGCCCCGCACGCGCACAACCTTCTCCGCCGAGCCGTGCCCGCTCTCGATGGTCACGCTCCGCGCCGGCACGCCCAGCGCGTCCGCCAGCAGCGCGCACACCGCCGCGTTCGCCTTCCCGCCCTCGGGCGGCGCCGCCACGCGCACTTTGACCCGGTCGCCCAGCACGCCCGCGAGCGCCGACCGCGACGCCCCGGGCACGACCTTCAGCCGCACCAACACCTCCGCCCCGTCCGCCGCCACCGCTCCCGCTCCCGGGCCGCGGCCCTCGCCAGCGCTCGGCAAACCAGTCTTCCGCGGGCCCTCGCGCACCCCGCCAGTATGCTCGAATCCATGATCTCCCCGCTCGCCGCCGCCCGCGCGTGGACGCTCGCCCTGCTGTCCGTCGCCCTCGCCGCCGTCCTCCCCGCCTGCGCCCCGCGGGCCGACTTAGCCGACGACGGCCGCCGCGACATGGTGCTCGTCATCCTCACCAGCGGCCCCAACACCGGCGCCGGCACCCAGGACGCCCGCGAGGCCATGTTCGCCGGCCACATGGCCAACATGCGCCGCCTCGCCGCCGAGGATCAGCTCATCATCGCCGGCCCTTTCGCCAGCCCGCGCGACCGAACCTGGCGCGGCCTGTTCATCTTCGACGTCCCCACCATCGACCGCGCCCGCGAGCTCACCCAGACCGACCCCGGCGTGATCGCCGGCGAGTTCACCCCCGTCTTCCGCCCGCTCCGCGCCTCGCCCGCCCTGCACGAAACGCTCACCCTCGGCCGCGCCTCCGACGCCCGCCGCGCCGCCAACCCCGACGACCACTCCCCACGCGTCCGGCCCTACGTCCTCGTCCACGCCGACGACGCCGACCGCCTGCTCGCCGCCCTGCCCACCACGCCGCTGGCCGGCCGCGTGGTCTGGGTCGCCCGCTTCGCCGACCAGCCCGGCGCCGCCCTGCTCGCCCTCGACGCCGAGCAGCCCGCCGAGGTCGCCCGCATCCTCGAGCCCGCCAACACCGGCCGCCTCGGCATCGACGGCTGGTACAGCGCCAAGGAACTCGTGCAACTCCCCGAAGCCGCCCGCCGCTGACAACGTTCACTGTAAGTCACGGCGTGGAACGAAGTTACAAAAAAATGCAAAAAATCGGCACAAGAGCTTGCTGATACCCAAAGTGGGGGGGTACAGTGTGAGTTGTAAGGAGGCTGATTTATGAAAGTTTGGGCGAAGCGGCAGGTGGTGTTGGTTGTAGGCATGCTGGTCAGTCTTTCGAGCGTCGGCACGCTGGCCATCGCGCAAGTCAGCATTCCGTCCCCGCCGGACGGCAGCCTTCCGGCGCCCGCGTATTGGGAGTCGGGGTGCAAGGCCTTTGGCGGGGACATCCGGAAAACGCGTGGCTGCTACCTGTGCTGCTCGACTCAATGCCCGAGCAATGCCGACACCATTGCGAGCATGGACCAGTGTGACGGAAGCTTGGTCGACTAAGTGAGGTGCCGCCAATGCGAACGGGCAGCCGCTTGCTGACTACGATAGCTGTCGTCACGTGTTCGCTGTGTGCTGTAGGCGCGTCGTGGTGGGCTTGGAAGACTCGGCATCGCGTGGGGATCGTGATCGAGACGCCCGAGGTCGCCAGAGCCCTTCAGCACGCGACCGTCGGTGCGCCGGTTATGCCAACCGCTCTGCCCGACCTCGGTTCCAGTACGTGGCAAGAGTACGAAGCCATTACCGACCAGGACCTGAACGCGCTTCTCGGTGAACTGATTAAGGCTGCCGACGGGGGAAGGCCGCCGATCTTGGACGAAGCGCTGGTTCGGGCAATCGAAAGCGGCGTTTGGTACCGTCGTCCTCCCCAATTCCGCGTCATCGCTGCGGCCGCGGCCTCGGCGTTGCTGAGTCCCACAGTCCCCTTAGCGCCGCCCACCCGCAGCCGCCTGCGTGCCGTGCTCGCCTACGCGATCACCCAGGAAGAGGACCAGCACCTCCGCCGACTCTCCATCCCCTTAGTGCGAGCGGCGGGCCTGACCGGTGACGACGAACTTTGGTCGCTTTTGACGCGAGCGGCAGCGGCGGAGGACCGCCGCGTTTCCGAACGTGCTAAAGCCGAGATAGCCAGAGGGCGGTAGCCGATGGGCGGTCGCACGCAAGGATTCACTCTGCCGGAAGCGATCCTTGTCCTTGGCGTCGTGGCGGCGGTGCTCGCGCTGCTTCTCCCGTCACTGGTTCGCGTGCGTGACGTCGCACGCTCAGCCGTATGCCAGAGCAACCTGCGTCAGGTACACACCGCACTCGAGACGTATCGCCTCGAGGTGAATCGAGGTGTCTACCCGGTCGGGAAGCCGCGAGTCGACGGTCAGTCCTTCGACCCCATCCGGGATTACCGGCCCGCGATGGCCATACTCGCTCAACACTTGGGCGTCCCACTTCCAGACCCGTCAAGCCGCCCCGCCCGGAGCGCCTTTGTCTGCCCCGCCGACCGCCTCGCGGCCATCTGGATTGGGCCAAGCTACGAGTACGACCCTGATTCGTACTTTGTGCTCCCGGGGGCGGCACCGTGGCTCTGGCAATCAAGCATGCCGCTTGATCTGCAGGCTCGCCAGTTCACCCGCCACGCCGACGCCAAGCCCGGAGAGGTGTTCGTGCTCAGTGAGCTCGACATCCGTGCGCATAAAAGCATTGCCCCGACCGCACCCGCGCAGTATGGCTACCAGCGAGTTCGAGCCAGCGGTGCCATTGAGTGGGGCGCGATTTGGGATGGATACGCCCCGGCTACCAGTGAGTCACCCCTGGAGCGGTGGGCTCGGGAGCACGCTGGTTCCCCGTAGCGGGTACGCGCACTCGTCGGCGTGTCGTTTTCCGCCTCGACGCCTATTCTGCCCCCATGCTCACCCTCGCCGTCACCGGCTCCACCGGCTTCGTCGGCCGCGCCGTCGTCGCCGAACTCCTCGCCCGCGGGCACGCCGTCCGCGCCCTCGTCCGCGACCCCGCCAAGGCCCGCCGCACGCTCCCCCTCGACCGCCGCGTCACGCTCGTCCGGGGTGAGGCCCTCGACGGCCGCGCCCCCGCCGAACTCCTCCGCGGCGCCGACGCCGTCATCAACCTGATCGGCATCATCCGCCCCGCCGGCGGCGGCCAGACCTTCCAGCGCATGCACGTCGAGGTCCCCCGCGTCCTCGTCCGCGCCGCCCAGGACGCGGGCATCCGCCGCTTCCTCCAAATGAGCGCCCTGGGCGTCCGCGACACCGGCCTCGCCGAGTACCAGCGCACCAAGCACGAGGGCGAACAGCTCGTCCGCCGCAGCGGCCTCGACTGGACCGTCTTCCGCCCCGGCCTCATCCACGGCCGCCAGGGCGACTTCGTCGCCTCCGTCAAGGCCTGGTGCGAGGGCAAGGCCCAGCCCTACTTCTTCATCCCGTACTTCACCCGCCTCGTCGAGCACGACGAGGGCGTCCTGCTCGGCCGCATCGGCTTCGAGGCCCCGCGCGTCGCCCCCGTCGCCGTCGAAGACGTCGCCCGCGCCTTCGCCGAGGCCTTGACCCGCCCCGAGTCCATCGGCGAGGTCTACAACCTCGTCGGCAGCGAGGAACTCTCCATCAAGCAGATGATGGAGTTCTACCGCGACCACCTGCCCCACGGCGACCGCAGCCTCCCCGTCGTCGGCGTCCCCGCGCCCGCCGCCGCCGTGCAAGCCACCATCGCCAAGGCCGTCGGCCTGGGCGGCCTGCTGCCCTTCGACGCCGGCATGGCCTGGATGGCCAGCGACGACCAGACCGCCGGGCTCGACAAGGTCAAGGCCCACCTCGGCCTCACCCCCGCGCCGTTCACCCTCGCCGCCGGCCAATACGTCGCCTCGCTCGACTGAGGAAGCCAGTGGCACCGGCGTCCCGCCGGTGTGCCTCACCCCAGCACCCGCGCCAGCTCCGCCTCCGTCGTCCACCCCATCGCGATCTTCGCCCGCGCGTCGTCCTCGAGCGTCTGCATCCCCGCCGCCCGCGCCGCGTCCGCGAGCGTCACCGCGTCGGCCCGCTGCGCCGTCAGCCGCCGCAGCGTGTCGGTCATCAGCATGATCTCGAAGATCGCCACCCGCCCGCGGAAGCCCGACCCGCCGCAGTAATCGCACCGCCGGCCCATCTTCTCGCCCGTCCCGCCGCACTCGCCGCACCGCCGCCGCACCAGCCGCTGCGCAATCGCCGCCAGCAGCGTCGACGTCACCAGGTACGGCTCGATGCCGATGTCAATCAGCCGCGTGATCGCGCTGGGCGCGTCGTTGGTGTGCAGCGTCGCGAGCACCAGGTGCCCGGTCAGCGACGCCTGCGTCGCCAATTGCGCCGTCTCCTGGTCGCGGATCTCGCCCACCAGGATCACGTCCGGGTCCTGCCGCAGCAGCGACCGCAGCCCCGCCGCGAACGTCACGCCCCGCTTCACGTTCACCTGCGTCTGGCTGATCCCGTCGAGGTGATACTCCACCGGGTCCTCGATGGTCATCACGTTGCGGCTGGTGCGGTCGATCCGCTCCAGCGCGCCGTACAGCGTCGTCGTCTTGCCGCTGCCCGTCGGCCCGGTCACCAGGATGATCCCCGTGGGCCGGCTGATCAGCTCGCCCAGCACGCGCTGCTGCTCGCCGGTCATCCCCACCTGGTCCAGCGACAGTTTCGTCTGCGACTGATCCAGCAGACGCAGCACCAGCCGCTCGCCGTACACGTTCGGGATCACCGAGAGCCGGATGTCGATCTTCCGGCTGCCCACGCGCACGCTCGTGTGCCCGTCCTGCGGGCTGTGCCGGTTGGCGATGTCCAGCTCGGTCATCACCTTGAGCCGCGACGAGATCGCCGGCGCCAGCGCCAGCGGCGGCGAGAACGCGTCCAGCAGCATGCCGTCGATCCGGAACCGGATCACCAGCTTGCTCTCCATCGGGTGCACGTGGATGTCGCTGGCCCGGCGCCGCAGCGCCTCGAACAAAATCATGTTCACAAGGCGAATCACCGGCGTCTGCCGGGCCAGTTGCAGCAGGTCCGTCCCGGCTTTCACCGACCCCGCCGCCGACGCGATCGCCCGCTCGTCGAGCGGCATCTCCTCGACGATCTCGGTGACCAGGTCCTGCCGCTGCTCGTAGCCGCGGTTGATGAGATTCGTCACCGCCGCCCGGGGCGAGAGCACCAGCCGCACGGGCATGCCCAGCCGGTCTTCGAGCAGCGAGAACAACGCCGGCTGGAACGGGTTGCTGGTGGCGACCACGCACACCTGCCCGTCGCTCGACACGCCCGCCGCCGAGTGCTCGCGCGCCAGGTTCGCCGGAATCGTCTCGTAGAACCGCGACGCCGACTCGGCAAGCTTGGGCTCGAGGTCCACCGCCAGCCCCGTCCGCTCGGCCAGCCGCTCGAGTCCCTGGTGCTCGTCGAGCGCCAGCGACGACAAGATCAGATCCCACGGCTCGGTATCCGACCCCGGCAGATCCGGGAACGCGCGGAGCTGCTCGGGCGACAGCGCCAGCCCGCCCAACAGCTCCGCCAGCCGGGCCGCGTCGCGCGGCGCCAGCGCCGGCTGGGCCGCGGCGGCCGCGCCGTTCGCCGATCCATTCTTCAGGCGGGCGAGCGGGAACCTCACGGCTGGGGAAACTCCGACTGGCCCGGCGCCGGCACCGGCGCGGGCTTGAGGGGCGTGCCCGGATCGGGCAACAGCGGCATCCGCTCGGGCTTGGCCCGCGGCAGGCGCGTGTCCACTTCCTTGGGCAACTGGCTCTCCGGCCCGCGCGTCAGCAGCCGCAGGTCGGCAAACGTCGGGTCACGCATGATCCGCGGCGTGATGAACACGTACAGCGTCCGGTTCGTCGAGTTCTCACGCTGGTCCCGGAACAACTGCCCCACCAGCGGGATATCCCCCAGCAGCGGCACCTTGATCACCGTCTTGTCCGTCTGCGTGAAGTTCAGCCCGCCCACCACGATGGTCGAGTCGCTCGGCACCGTCACGCTCTTGGCGTTGATCTTGTTCTCGAGCTTCTGGGGCGGGATCACCGTCCCGCCCGTGCTCGTCGAGTCGCCCACGAAGTTCGACAGCTCGATCTCGTACTCGAGCTTCAGGTAGTTGCCCTCGGAGATCTGCGGCTTGACCTTCAGCCGCGGGCCCGCGGGCTCGAACCCGCCGAAGCCCGTGAGCGTCGACCCCGCCGAGCCCGACTGGCTGCTGGTGGTCGTCGGGCGCTGGTCGAGGCTGGAGACCTCGGCCTCTTCGTTGTCGTCGACCAGCAGTTGCGGCGTGGCGAGGATCCGCCCGTCGACGTCGCGCGCCAGCGCGTTCACGATGATCGGGACGTACTCGCTCCGGATGATCGCCGCCGTCACCGCCGACAGCGGCGTGACGGTCTTGGGCGTGAGCACGTTCCCGCCGCCGCCGCCGGCCGCCTGCCCCTGCGTGGACAGGCCGAAGTTGGTGTTGAACACGCCGCCGGTGCCGCCGGAGTTGATGAGCTGGCTCTCGAAGGCCAGGCGGAAGTCGTTGGTCGCGGTGATCGAGACGATCTTGGCGTCGATGTACACCTGCGGGCGGCGGAGGTCGAGCTTGTCGATCAGCGCCTTGAACTGCGGCTGCAGCCGCTTGGGCGATTTCACGATCACCTGGTTGTTCGCCTCGTCGGGCAGGACGAAGACGTCCTCGCCCGCGGCGATGGCGGTCAGGTCGCGGCTGTCGGCGGATGCGCCGGCGTTGGGGTTCGGCTGCCCGTTGGGCAGGAACGGGTTGGCGGTGTTGTCGCGGGTGCGGTCGACGCGCTGCGAGCGGACGCGGGCCCCGGGCGTGAAGTTGATGTTGCCCGTGGTCCCGCCCGGCAGCAGCGGGGCCGACGCCGTCGGCACCTGGTTCTCGAGCAGCCCGCGGATCAGCTCGGCGACGTCGGCGGCGCGGCTGTGGCGGAGCTTGTACGACTCGATCACGATCCGCTCGCTGGCGGTCAGCTCGCGGAACTCATCGACGAGCTGGTCGACGCGGGCTTGCTGGGCCTCGGTGCCGTAGTACATGAACCCGCGCCCGTCGGGGTCCAGGACGAACATCGGGCCGCCGGTTTCGGCGCTCGACGCGTTGGCCCCGAAGCCGAGGTTCCCGCCCTGCTGCTGGAGCTGGAGCTGCTGGATGGCGAGGTTGTTGAACCCGCCGGTGCCCTGGTCGCGTGCGGAGGGGAGCGTCACGATCTCGCCCAGGCCCTGGCGCTTGCCGTGCTGGGCGAGCTGGCTGGCGGCGGCGCCGCCCACGGGGTAGAACTTGCCCTTGAGCACGTTGGGCGTGTCGACAGCGGTGAGCAGGCGGCGGATGAACGCCGACTCGTCGGGGCGGCCCCGGAAGATCAGGGCGTTGGACTGCGGGTCGGGGATCAGGCGGTCGGCGAGGTTGGAGAGCGTCGCGCTCGCGCCGCCGGCGAGGGCCACCTGCGCCTGGTTGGGGTCCACGGCCTGCGGCTGGCCCGGGAAGCCCGAGCGGGCGGGGCGGCCCAGCAGTTCCAGCAGGCGCTGGCGGGCGACGCCCGCGGCGATGTGCACGAGCTCGAAGCGGGAGATGTCCTGGCGGGCCTGCTCCTCGGCGAGGCGGGCGACCAGCGAGCGGACGGAATCGATCTTCCGCGGCGAGTCGGTCATCAGGATGAGGCCGAGGTCGTCGAGGAACGCGATGTTGCCCGCGCCGCCCGGCACGCCGCCCGGGACGCCCGCGCCGCCCGCGCGGAGGGCGACGTTGATGGCGTTCTGCAGGGAGCTGGGGCGGAGGCCGTTGGTGGGGATGATCTGGGTGGTGGCGAAGGCGTCGTCGCCGATCTTGCCGACGACCTCGCTGGCGGGGCTGATGACGTAGACGCCGCCCTCGCCGCGGGCGATGGACTGGCCCTTCTGCTCGAGGATGCGGGCGATGAACCAGAGCAGGTCCTCGCGGGCGACGGTGATGGGGTAAGGCTGGTAGACCTTCTGCGAGAGCACGGCCTGGTCGGTGATCGTGAACGGCAGGTTGAGCTCGTTCAGGATGGTCTCGACCAGCAGGCGCAGGTCGATGCCCTCGGCGAAGGGCCCGAAGCGGAACGCGCCGGCGGGCACGGGCGGGAGCGTCTGGGCCGGGGCCTCGAGCACCGGGGCCGCGGCGGGCTGAGCGGGGGCGGGTTGAGTCGGAGCGGGCTGGGCGGCGGGCGCGACGGGGGTGGCCTGACGGTTGGAGGGGATGGGCTGGTCCAGCCCCTGGGCGGCGGCGGGCGCGGCGGAGGCGGCGAGTAAGCATCCACCGGCCAGGGCGGCGACGACCGTCGAGCGAGCTGGGCGACTGGGCACCGGGCAGACTCCTTTCCGTCCGAGAGGATGAAAGGTATACCCGGGTTGAGGGCGTTCCGTTCGGTTTGGGGAGGCTATCGACCGAAGATGGCGCGCGGAAGGTGTCGGTGGGGGCGCGATTCCGCCCGGGCCGGGTGGGGGCGAGCGTGGATCGCGGAGGGGCGGCTCAGACCGGGGGCGGGGGTGGTCGATCTACGGTTCATCATGTTCCCCGGCCTGCCGCGTGTGGTGAGTCTGTTGCCGTCCGCCACCGAGACGCTGTGCGCGATCGGGGGGCAGCACCTGCTGGTGGGGCGGTCGCACGAGTGCGACTACCCGGCGGGGCTGGAGGCGCTGCCGGTGCTGACGGCGGCGCGGACGTTCTATAACCCGTCGAGCGAGCGGGCGGCGTGCGACATCGACCGGCAGGTCCGGGAACAGTTCCTGGACGGGCACTCGCTGTACACGCTGGACGAGGAACTGCTGGCGCGGCTGGAGCCGGACGTGGTCCTGACGCAGGACCTGTGCGCGGTGTGCTCGATCGACCTCAACAGCGTGCGGCGGGTGGCGGAGCGGATGGAGGCGGCGACGGGGCGGCGGCCGTCGATCGTGAGCTTCAACCCGAGCACGGTCGAGGACATCCTGGATGACCTGCTGGTGGCGGGCGGGGCGGTGGGGATGGTGGAGGCGGCGCGGGCGACGATGACGGGCCTGCGGGACCGGCTGTACCGCGCGGCGGACTATGTGACCAACTTCACGGACGGGCCGAACGTCGCGTTCCTGGAGTGGACGGACCCGCTGTTCGTGGGCGGGCACTGGACGCCTCAGTTGATCGAGCGGGCGGGCGGGCGGCACCCGCTGAACCCGAGCGTGCCGAAGGCGACGGCGGGTGCGGCGGCGGGGCCGGTGGGCGTGACGCTGCGGGCGGCGGGCAGGAGCGTGGCGGTGCCGCCGGAGGTGCTGGTGGCGACGCGGCCGGACGTGCTGATCATCTGTCCGTGCGGGCTGAATCTCGCGCAGGCGCGGGCGGAGACGCAGCGGCTGTCGCGGCAGGAATGGTGGAACGAGTTGCCGGCGGTGAAGCACGGGCGGGTGGCGCTGGTGGACGGGAACCAGATGTTCAACCGGCCGGGGCCGCGGCTGGTGGACGCGTTTGAGTGGCTGGTGGGGTATTTGAATGAGCGGCCGGAGGTGATGCCGAAGGGGTTTCCGTGGTTGGGGTGGTAGGGGGCGGCGGTCGGCAATCGGCAACCGGCATTCGGCATTCGGCAATCGGCATTCGGCATTCGGCATTCGGCATTCGGGGGATTTCTTTGAGGCGAACACCCCCTCCGTCGCTCGCGGACTCGCGACACCTCCCCCGTCGGGGACGGGGGAGGGGGCGGGAGTGAGCGATGAGCGATGAGCGATGAGCGATCAGCGATCAGCGATCAGCGATCAGCGATCAGCGATGAGCGACGAGCGATGAGAGGTCGGCGGTCGGGGTTCGCTGTGTGCTGTTCGCTGTTCGCTGTGTGCTGTTCGCTGTGCGCTGTGCGTGGCCTCACGAGTCGCGGCGGTGGTTTTTTTTTCCGCGGTCGCGTTGTTTGCTGCGTTGGCTGCGGGCGGCGGAGCCGGACTTGCCGTGCTTGAGGGTGTCCCAGTCGATGTGGAGGCCGCCGCCGATGCCGCCGCCCTTGGTTTGGCCCTGATCCTGGGGCTTGATCTTGCTTTTCTCGCGTGAGGACGCGTCGGTGATGACCAGGTCCATGCGGCGGAGGGCGAGGTCGACCTTGGCGATGGTGACGGCGACCTGATCGCCGATGGCGAAGGAGCGGCCGCTGGCGGGGTGGACCATCTTGCCCGAGCGCGGGTCGAGCTGCCAGTTGCCGCCGCCGCCGCCGCCGCCGCCGCCGAAGCCGCCGCCGCCGCGGCGGTCGTCGGGGCGCTGGCCCTTGGCTTCGTAGCGGGGCAGTTGCTCGCGCGGGATGAGGCCGCTGGCGAGGTATTTTTCGAGTTGGACGAAGACGCCGGCGTTGGAGCAGTTGGTGACCATGCCCTTGAACTGCTCGCCCACGTGCTCGGCGAGGAGCTGGAGGACGAGGAAGGAGCGGAGGTTTTCCTCGGCGGCGGCGGCGTTCTCTTCGGTGCCCGTGCAGTGGCGGCCGATCTGGGCGAGGGCCTCGTCGTCGGGGCAGTTGCGGGAGTCCATGAGGCGGCGGCCGAGGCGTTTCCAGTCTTCGTCGTCGGCGGGGAGGCGGCTGCCGTTGGCGGTGTGGCGGAGGAACTCGGCGAGGGCGCGGTGGACGGTCAAGTCGGGGTAGCGGCGGATGGGGCTGGTGAAGTGGGCGTAGGCCTCGCTGGCGAGGGCGAAGTGGCCCACCAGCGCGGGGGAGTATTCGGCCTTGGTGAGCGTGCGGAGGACGGCGAAGTGGACGGCGGGGGCGGCGGGCGTGCCGCGGGTGGAGTCGAGGAGTTTCTGAAGCTCCTGCCGCGTGGGGTTCTTGGGGATGGTGAAGCCGGCGACTTTCGCCACCTGCTTGAGCTCGTCGACGTCGCCGGGCGTGGGCTCGGGGTGGATGCGGCGGAGGAGCGGGACCTGGAGGCGCTCGAAGAGCTTGGCCAGGGCTTCGTTGGCCTCGACCATGAACATCTCGATGAGCGTGTGGGTGAAGGCGTCGTCCTCGCGCTCGGCGTCGATGACGCGGCCCTCGTCGTCGTAGATGAGGACGACGTCGGGGAGTTCGAGGTGGATCATGCCGGCGGCGCGGCGGCGCTCGCGGATGGCGCGGGCGCAGGCGTCCATCTCGCGGAGGGCTTCGAGCAGTTGCGGGGTGTAGTTGGGCTCGGTCTTGGCGTGCTTTTTGGCTTCGGTCTCGTCGCCGTCGATGAGGGCCTGGGCTTCGAGGTAGGTCAGGCGTTTCTTGGAGTGGATGAGGGTCTGGCTGACGCCGTAGCGGCGGACGTTTCCGCGGCGGTCGTAGTGGATGGTGGCGGACTTGCAGAAGCGGGGCACGGCTTCCTGCAGCGAGCAGATGCCGTTGGAGAGGACCTCGGGGAGCATCGGGATGACGTGGCGCGGGAGGTAGCAGGAGTTGCCGCGCTTGAGGGCTTCCTGGTCCAGCGGGGTGCCGATGGGGATGAAGTGGGCGACGTCGGCGATGTGGACGCCGAGTTCCCAGCCGGCTTCGCCGTCGGGGAGGCGGATCTTCTTGATGTGGATGGCGTCGTCGTAGTCCTTGGCGTCGGGGGGGTCGATGGTGAGGATGAAGTCTTCGCGGAGGTCCTCGCGGTTGGCGCGGGCGCGGTCGGGATCGGTGTCGAAGTCGGCGATCTCGCGCTCGAACTGCTCGGAGCAGCGGCGGGCCTGGGCGACGACCTCTTCGGAGAACTCGCCGGGGAGGTTGTACGCGGCGATGGTGGCCTGAGTCTCGACGCTGGGCGTGCCGGCGGCGCCGAGGACGTCGACGATCACGCCGTCGGCGAGGGCGTTGCCCTCGGGGTAGCTGGTGATCTCGATGACGACCTTGTCGCCGGGGCGGGCGTTCTTGGCGTGGGGATCGCGGACGACGACGGGGTCGGTGAGTTCGCGACCATCGGGGAAGACGAGCCACTGGCTGCCGCGCTGCTCGAGTTCGCCCGTAAAGACCTTGCGTTTGCGTTGGACGACTTCGAGGATGCGGCCGGTGGTGTCGTCCTCGCCGCGGCGGCGGCCGCGGACGACCTGGATGCGGACGGTGTCGCCGGTGAGGGCGTCGCCGACGTACTCGGCGGGGATGAAGATGGAGCCCTCGCGGACGGAGAGATCGGGCTGGACGAAGCCGAAGCCTTTGATGTTCTTGCGGAAGCGGCCGGTGAGGGTCTCGGGGGCGGCGGGGAGGCGGACGAGGCCCTTGTCGTCGCGTTCGATGAGGCCGCGTTGTTCGAGGCCCTTCAGGGTGGCCTCGAAGTCCGCGCGGGCGGAGGGGTCGAGGCTGAGGTCCTGCATGAGGCGGTCGAGGTTGCCGGGGGTGTAGGAATCGTGGCGGAGGTGCCCGAGGACACGGGCGGAGTAGCGGTCGTACATGCGGGAGAGGGTAGCGGGCGGGTGGGGATCACCGGGTGAGGACTTCGTAAGCGACGATGGTGCCGCTGGACTCGAAGCCGACGAGGACGATGGGGCGGCCGGTGGGGCTGGCGTCGGCGGGGATGAAGCAGAGGCCCTCGGGGCCGGTGTCGTCTTCGCCGGCGGAGACGTGGAGGCCGGTGAGGACGGGCTTGGCGGGGTCGGCGAGGTCGACGGCGACGAGGGCGCCGGGGCGTTCGAGGGTGACGAAGGCGAGGGTGCGGCCGCCGATGGTGGCGGTGACGACGCCCTCGGGCTCGGGGCCGCGGTCGGGGCTGCGGCGGTCGATGGTGCTGGAATCGGAGTTGGCGTTGAACCACTCCGAGGCGTACTGGGCCATGGCCTGCTCGAACTGCGGGCCGGTGTCGCCCACGCGGGCGAGGCTTTCGGCGGCGACGATGAGCAGGCTGCGGGTGCCCTGCATGGTGGGGCGCTCGATGCGGCCCTGATCGTCGAGGCCCCAGTCGGTGCAGACCTTGAGGCGGCCCAACTGGCTGTCGGCGAGGAGGTCGGCGGGGAGTGAGGGGGCGAGGCGGCCCTCGGCGGCGAGGTGCTTGAGGCGGGCGCGGTCGGCGATGGGCGAGGGCTCGCGGTCGTCGGCGTTGCCGCGGTCATCGCCCTCGGCGGCGAGGGCGAGGTAGGTCTTGCCGTTGACGGTGAAGGCGGCGACCTGGTCGGGCATGGGGAGGCCGTCGACGGCCTTGTCGATCTTGATGGCGGGTTTGCCGGCGAGGCCGTCGCGGTCGGAGGCGTCGATGGTGCAGCGGGTGACGCCCAGGCCGGTGATGGCGGACCAGCGGCGGGTGGCGAGGTCGAAGACGGCGAGGCCGTTGTTTTCCTGGAGGGTGACGAAGACCTGCCCGTCGGCGACGGCGAGGCTTTCGGGCTCGAGGTCGGCGGCGGGGCGGTCGGCGGTGCGGGGTGCGATGCGGAGGCCGCTGGCCCGGCCGTCGGCGTTGAGCGAGGCGGTGATGGCGGGGGTGTCGAGGTCGACGGTGGCGACGGCGGAGCCGGCGTGGTCGAGGTCGGCGGGCTGGCGGACGGCGGAGAGGTCGATGACGCTGAGGCCGCCGACGCGGTCGTCGACGGTGCCGTCGGGGAGGACGGCGGGCTCGGCCTCGTTGGTGACGATGAAGGCGGAGCCGTCGGGGGCGAACTTGGCGGCGTCGGGGCCGATGCCGACGGTGGCGGCGGAGCGGACGGCGCCGTCGGGGAGGGTGAAGAAGGCGGCCTTGCCCGGGGTGCGTGAGCGGTCGGCGGGCATGAGCGTGCAGGCGGCGAAGGCGCGGCCGGCGGGGTCGGCGGCGACGTGGGTGACGGTGGCGCCGGCGTCGAGGCCGGCGGTGGCGGCGAGCTGGGCGATGGGGACGACCTGTCGCGGGGTGAGGCTTCCGTCGCGGCCCAGGGTGAGCAGGGCGACGCCGGGGCGTCCGGTGGCGAGGACGAGCTGGGTCTGGCGGTCGAAGTCGACGATCTCGGCGCCGGACCAGCGGGCGCTGCCGAGGCGCTTGAAGGTGACGCTGAACTCGGCGTTTGCGGGGGCGAGGGCGGGGCCGGCGAGGGCGGCGAGCAGACCGAACAGGGCGGCGGGGCGGGGCGGGCGTGGCGGGGGCGTCATGGGGGCACGATACCCGTGGTCGGGGCGCGGCGCGCGGGGGAGCGGGCGGGTTGGCGGGCCGATTTCACGCGGGCGCGGGCCGTCGGTAGAATGGCCGCGATGCCGGATGCGCACGGATCAGCCCGCGGTCGCGGCCCGCTGGTGGGCCTCATCATGGGGAGCCAGTCGGACTGGGAGACGCTCGCGCACGCGGCCCGGACGCTCGAGGAGCTGGGCGTGCCGTTCGAGGCGGAGATCGTGTCGGCGCACCGCACGCCGGACAAGCTGTTCGCGTACGCGGGGTCGGCGGCGGATCGTGGGCTCGAGGTGATCATCGCGGGGGCGGGCGGGGCGGCGCACCTGCCGGGGATGGCGGCGAGCAAGACGCACGTGCCCGTGCTGGGCGTGCCGGTGCAGTCGGCGGTGCTGAACGGGGTGGACTCGCTGCTGTCGATTGTGCAGATGCCCGCGGGCGTGCCGGTGGGGACGCTGGCGATCGGGAAGGCCGGGGCGATCAACGCGGCGTTGCTGGCGGCGGCGATCGTGGCCCCGCGGCACCCCGCGATCCTCGCGGCGCTCAAGGCGTTCCGGGCGCGGCAGACCGAATCGGTGCTGGCCCAGGGCGACCCGCGGCGGGCGGGCTCGGCGTGAGCGGGGGGCTGAAGGTCGGCGTGCTGGGCGGCGGGCAGCTGGGGCGGATGCTCGCGCTGGCGGGTGCGCCGCTGGGGGCGAGCGTGCGGTGCTACGACGAGGCGGCCGACGCGTGCGCGGGGCCGGTCGCGGGGCTCGAGGCGGGGGCGTGGACGGACGCCGGGCGGCTGGAGGCGTTCGCGCGGGGCGTGGACGTGGTGACGTACGAGTTTGAGAACGTGCCGGTCGAGTCGGTGCGGGTGGTGGCCCGGCACGCGCCGGTGTGGCCGCCGATCGAGGCGCTGCGGATCGGGCAGGACCGGCTGGAGGAGAAGACGCTGTTCGGCCGGCTGGGGATCGGGGTGCCGACGTTCGCGGCGGTGTCGTCGCGGGGTGAGCTGGATGACGGGCTGAGGCGGACGGGCTTGCCGGCGGTGCTGAAGACGCGGCGCGGGGGGTATGACGGGAAGGGGCAGGCGGTGATCCGCGGCGCGGCGGACGTGGACGGGGCGTGGGCGGCGGTGGGCGCGGGGCGGGTGCCGCTGATCGTGGAAGCGATGGTGCCGTTCGAGCGCGAGCTGTCGGTCGTGGCGGCGCGGGGGCGTGACGGGGCGGTGGCGTGCTACCCGCTGACGCAGAACGAGCACCGGGGCGGGATTCTGCGGCAGTCGGTGGCGCCGGCGGCGGGGCTGACGCCGGCGCTGCAGGAGGCGGGGGAATCGATTGCGCGGCGGATCATGGGCGAGCTGGGGTATGTCGGCGTGCTGGCGGTGGAGCTGTTCGAGGTGGGCGGCGTGCTGCTGGCCAACGAGATTGCGCCGCGGGTGCACAACAGCGGGCACTGGACGATGGACGCGGGGTGCGTGTCGCAGTTCGAGCAGCACCTGCGGGCGGTCGCGGGGCTCGGGCTGGGCGAGACCCGCCCGCGGGGCGTGGCGGGGATGGTGAACCTGATCGGGGCGGCGCCGGCGCTGGCGGAGTTGACGGCGTGGCCGTGGGCGCGGGTGCATCTCTATGGCAAGCCCGCGCGGGCGGGGCGGAAGCTGGGCCATGTAAACGTGCTGGCGGCGGACGAGGCGGAGCTGGCCGAGCGGATCAGGCCGATCCGGGCGGCGGCGGACGCGGCGGCGCGGTAGGGCGCGGGGCGTTCTGGGTGCGGGGTCAGGCGGCGAGGGGGCGGTTCTCGGACCGGCCCTGGGCGGGGGCATGCGGTTGAACGCCGGCGGGATGATCGGACCGGCGGGGGCGGGGGGCCTCGGGCTGGACGGGGGCGGCGCGGCGGCCGATGAACACGGGACCGGTTCGGGCATGAGCCGGACGGGGTTTACGTGCGCCCATGAACGCCCAGAAACGAACCAACCCGGGGGCGGATAGCGCTGTGGCGGCGGCGGATGCCGCGCGGGCGGCGGTGCCGGAGCGCGGAACGAGCGGCCGGGGTGGGTGGCGTGCGGACGGGCCGCTGGCGGTGCTGGTGGGGGTGTCGGTGGGGGCGGCGGCGGCGTGCGTGGGGCTGGCGGCGGCGTGGACGAACCGGGTGGTGGAGTCGGGCGCGCAGCCGGGCGACTGGTTGCCG
>FRDC01002516.1_pt2 | contig 16815 bp, 26 predicted proteins | sample 1106171 | NCBI WGS metagenome assembly FRDC01 (sample SAMEA3930566, study PRJEB13176) | freshwater metagenome | biome: Drinking water system; feature: drinking water; material: water | place: Singapore | collected 2014-12-20 | reverse complement strand
AGAATAGCGACATGTCGCGCGTTCGTTCACGGAATTAAAAAAAATTTCTCGCTCACACAAAAAAATTGCGCTCTTAATTTTTTGGGGAGTTATTTGAAAAAAGTTGACACAAAGAAGGGGAGGGGAAAATGGACCACGAGGATCTTGAGTTCGACAGCCCTGAAGCACTCCTCGATCCCTTTCGAGGTCACAGTGCTCCAGACCCCGTAGACGAGGCTTTTGCCTCGGTCGCTGGCAAAGGCAAGGAGGAAGAGGGCGAAGAGGAAGAAGAAGAGGAAGAGGATGGCGACCCGATGACCGCCATGTCTCCTCCAAGGCCAACTGCCGCTGTTGCACAAAAGGCACCCGTGCAACAGCAACAACAACAAGCTCAGCCATCGCAAGGAATGGTGAGAAAAGAGGCTCGCGGAGCATGTCATAGTCTGAGTTGTTTTTTTTCCCTGTTCCAGGGTATCACGCCTCAGCAATACTCCATGGAGTTGGCAAGGATCCGCAAGCTTCCCAATGAAAAGGAACGCATGCAAGCCATGGCTAACCTGATGACTGCGAAGAAAAATGGTACTTCGCTGCCGGCGCCGCAAAGTGTCCAACCTCAGCCCCAACAGCAACAACAACGACAACAACAGGCAAAGAAGCAGGAAGTGTCTGCCTTTCCTAGCCCGCAGGATTTGTCTGATATGGAAGCTTTTGTGTACTGGACCACGCTGGCGCTTGTTGTTCACGGACAGTTTGATCGTCCTTTGCCGTTCAAGTGAGTGTTATCATCATGACTAAGATTGATGTTTTTTTGACACTTCTTTTTTTTGGCTCAGCGATTTGAACTTTGGAGGCCTTTCCGCTGAACAATGGCAGCAACGCAAGAATCGCTACAAGGACATTCGAACGCGAGCATTCAGATTTCTGTCGAGATGCGTGACGATGCAAGGACGCCTCACCACTGCACTGGAAGGAGTCTACAAGGTCCGAAATCCAGTGTTGTGGAAGGTCATTGAATGCATGCATGCGTGCAAATTTGTCGTCTCTTCCAAGCCAAGGCGGCACGTTGAGGGTCCGAATCCAGTCTATTGCGTGTGGACAGGAAAGCCCATTACGTCTGAGGAAAATGTCTACGCATGCGCCCTTACTCCTTTCAAGTCCAACATGTACGAAGACAACAACATTAAGCCGACGATGATCACTGATAACCAGAAGAAGGCTCTCAAGGGAGAAGGTGAGAAAGAAAGAAAGGAACAGACCCTTTATGACCTGACTCTTTCACAGTTGGCTTTCACGTACACAAAAATTACATCAACGTCCTGAAGCAGTGGCACACTCTGCTTCGATTTCTGGACTATTTGTATCTGGAGACAGAGAAGGAATTTAACAAAGTCAAGGCAGAGCTGACAGATGATCAGATTGGCTGGAATGCTGAGGCAGAGAAACTGTGGAATGAGCAGTTTCTCGGCACGTCTGTGGGGTTTGGTGCTGACTCTGGAGATGGAAAAGGATTCCCACACATGATCAGAGCAATGCAGAGCGCATTGGTGGAGGGATGCAAAGCAGTGTCTTCAATGGGAGACTTTCAGGTGCAATTTTTTGTTCTTCCAGTGGAGCCAGAGGCAACGGAAAAGAAAACGAATTGAACAAAAAAAAATAATCGGCCTTTGGTTTTTTTAATTTTTTTTGCGACGCATGGCATCGACAAAAAAGTCCGGGACGGGGACGAGGAGGAAGAAAAAAGAGGCCACTTTTACGGCCGAACAAGTGGTGGCGCTTGTCAATGAGAAGACAAAGGTCGCGGGCAAGAAGAAGCCGTCAACTGCCGCGGCAGCAACAAGGAAAAAGAAGTTAACCGGGGCCATGGCGCCCGCGCCTCAGAAAAAGAAAACGCCCAAGAAGAGACGACAGGGTTTGCTTGATGATACCAATCCTACTGCGATTGGGATTGCAGTTCGGACGGCCGTTGAGCAAGTGCTGAAGAAATAAATTTTATTTTTCTTCAATGATGAGTGCCCTACTCCCAGTGCTCAAGGGGTCTGCCCTGAGGTGTGTGCCTTCCCAGTTTCTTTCCAAGGAGTTCCGCATCCCTCTCGTCGCGAAGTTCTCGTTCATCATAAGGCATGGGATGAGGACCAATGCGAGCTCGTTCTTCAGCCTTGGCTTTCTCGTAGGCAGCCCATTGAATGCGTCTCTTGATAACGTACTCCATGGTAGCCGCATTTCGTTCTTCTCGTTCGCGCTCCATTCGAATGTCTACGGCTGCACCGTTGAGCGCAGGAATGCCTTTGAAAAAAGGTTCAGTTTTTTTTCCTGTTCTAGGCGGTTGCTCACCTGCTTCATCTGGAGGCCCTCGTTGGTTCACCACGGCTGCACTGGTGCCGCCACCACCGTGCCGATAGTCATCAGTGATATTCCAGTTGTGTTCCCCCGAAAACATGCTTTTTTTACCGGACTACGACCAACGATGAAAGTTTTTTCTCAGCGAGGTGCCAAGTAGCAACACCTCAATGTTTTATTAAGTATCTTCGTGTCTATGCTTGGCATGGGTTTCCAAAAAAAAGACCATCCTCGAGGAAAAAAAGACTTTTTGAAAGGTCCAGAAATGGATCGAAGAAGGAGACGCGTGTTCAGTCTGTTGATTGTGCAGTGCTGCACAATACTCTTCTCCTTGATTGTCTTTGCACCGGCAATCTACTATGGGTTTCACGTGATCATAGACAGAGATTGCTCCCGGTTCACTGGAAGTGATGATGATGTACCCATTCAGTGCAGGCAAACGACAACAACGACAATGACACCAACAACAACAACAACAACAGCGACAACGACAACAACAAGTGGGGAGACGACAACGAGTACCCCAGGCACCACTACCGAGGAGACGACGACTGAAGAAACGACATCTGCGACAACAACCACGGAGAGCACCACTGAGGAAACGACAACAACTTCCGCAACCACCACCGCCGAGAGCACGACTGAAGAAACAACATCCGCAACAACGAGCACCACGACAGAGGAGACAACGACACCGACATCTACCACAGAGGAAGCAACGACGACTACTACTACCACGGAAACGACATCATCAACCACTGAAACAACGATTGCTACAACGTCCCCATCGTCTTTTTCAATCACATGCCCGCCTGATCTGCTGGGAAATGTCGAGGATACCTTTGTGTTGACAAATTACTCTGTGACGGGAACTGGGTGTGGAGGGAGCAATATTAGCGTCTCGTTCACAGACAACACGACGATGCAGAAAAGGGTCCCGACCCACATCAAGGCTCGGAACAACAACAGCAGCAACACAAAGTTGCCAAGACTTGCGCCTGCTCAAAGATCAATGACAGTCATCTCTGGAACTTCTGTGAACTTGACAGTGGCTACGCCGCAGCTAATCACGAACTTTTCTTTGATCAGCAACGCGAGCTTCAGTTTTGACCCTCCGTCAGGGCAGCGATACATTAATCTGCCCAATGCTTCTTTCCTTGGTCAGCCCAACGTTTCGCCGACAATTTTTAGTTTGAATTCCCTGGTGAAGCGCGAGTACCTTGTCTCGACTGCTGGGTATTCTGGAGCGAGAGTGGCAATTGATAACTCGGCTTCCAACATAATTCGGGTTTATGCCCCCTTTGGATCCGTGATTGGCATTCTGTTTTTCAATTCGATTTTTGCTAGTCCTTGTGTGATCCAGAGCGGTAATCCCAATCAATATTCTCAATATCGGGCGCTCTTTGATGCAGAGGCTCAGCGGTTCGTTCTCATTGGCATGTTCAATGGCTTCACTTGTGTAGCGTTGAGTTCGACCAACAATCCTTCATCGACATGGACAAATTATCTGTTCATCAATGCAACAATCTTTGCATTCACTCATGGATTCAGCGCTGAGGTGTGGGGAGATTATTATTCGGCCTGCTGGAACAATGGCCAGTCGCAACAAAATTGCGTCATTTTCGAGCGGGCGCAGATGTTGCTGGGCCTGAGTGCTCGCTTTGTGTTTATTCAAAATTTCATTTCGCCCATCACTGGAGGGTTTGGTCTCTCTCCTGTTGTTCCTCTGGGACAGCGCACCTCTCCAAGAGGCTCTCTCATTTCATCAATAGCTCCGTGCGGTGTCTACGCAACCCTGGACGAGGGCGCTCAGATGATTCGTTATGGCCTCTGTAGCAATTTGGTGTTCAGTCCGGCCTCAGTGACTATCACGACAAAAAGTGTTCCTGTTGGATCGCCTGGCTGGAATTCCGGATACAATCTACCATGTCAGTTCTTCAATGGTGGCAATGGCTGTATTCCTGTGACTGAGACTGAAACGATCAATTCACTGTCAAACTACGTTCGTTTGTCTTACTACGATTATGGGTCGTACGAAGGTCTTGCCTTCACGCTGACGACCGATATCGAGGGAGGGAACACGGTGGGGGAGACAAACATCCTATGGGGACAGTCGAATGTGACAGACATGTTAGCTGAAACGACAGTGACGCCTTATGTCATCTCTGGACAGGGCGCCTTTGCTTCTAACATTGGTCTTACGTGCCGCAACACGGTGATGCTCTCTTATTTTGGAATTACCCCTGGCAACCCTGACGGGTTGTCTGCTTATTCCACCTTTCGTCTGTCCACGGATCCCGTCGGAGTCATGAGGTTTCCTCCCACGAGGATGCAAACGCCCTCTTTGTCGACGCCTCTGGATCCGGGCGTAGATCATAACTGGGGAATGATCGATTTATCAGTTGCTGGGATGAGTTTGCCCAGAGGGATTTCTGTCAGCTGCTTTGACACGGGAGCTCGGCGCACCTACAATGCGTGGATACAGAATCAGACAACGGCTCGAGTCTGGAGCGCTCAGGACGCTTGTTTGACGGTTGAGTCCTGCACTCAGAATATTCACTTGGGCACGCTTACTGCATGCGAGAACACTATTGAAACGTAAAAAAAGAGGTTTTTTTCTTCTTCTTATCCTAGGCCCGGCTCTTTGTCGTCCTCAAGGACTGAACGCGCACTCCTTTCTAACTTATGTCGTCGGCGCCAATCTTCTTGGTATCCATGTGCTACAAGGATCGCCCTCCAGACTAGGTGATTTTGTTCATTCAGGTTCTCCCACAAAATTCTCTGCTGCTCGTTCCAGAGCACTCCCAAGGGCACGGGTCCTGGATGCACAACAGCGACGGCCCGCTGCATTCGGTACTCGACACTGAATTTCTCGCTCGATTCAGAAAAAAATGAATTTTTTTGCAATGGAGCAGATCTCCAAGGCTGAGCCCAAGCAGTGCAAGCCTTGCATCAACGACGACGAGGAGTGCAGCTGGAGCGGCGACGAGGGGTGCCTATGCTATCCCACAGAAGACAAGTGGGTGCCAGTGGTGTTGTCTAAGGAAGATGGCGAAGAAAGGCATCACCTCAAGGACTTTTGGTCTTTCTTGGAAAAAGAAGGCGGCGGCGACAAGGAGGCTTTTTATGTGCCCAAGACCATCAAGTTGCTCATCAATGGAGATGTCAAGGAGGTGCCCATTGAATGGCTCTTGAGAAAACACGTGGAGGTGCCAGAAGACTTTGGAAAGGGTCACGGTAAGATCGCCCCAGATTGCCCAGGGGAGGGTCTCACGCGGCTCAATGCAATGATTGATGCGGAAATGACACGGAATGAGCAAGTGGGCATTTGGAAGTCCGACTTTGAGGCTAGGGAAGCAAAGGGTTATGAAAGTCGCGACCGGTCCGCTGCAATCTTCAACAAGGATTCTGGAGACATCGAGACCAGACCTCTCAAAGAAGTTCTCGAGAGCTCCATCATGTATGAAGAGGATGACGAAGAAAAAGAATAAATTTTAATCTGTCTTTCTGCGCTTGTATTGCTCATCAACATCGTCGTCATCTTCTCCGTGATCACTGTCATCTCTAGAAAGAAGATCGTCGTCGTATCCGACAAGAAGATCAAAATTAACCTTGCCTCTCTCAAAGTCGGTCTTAAGGTCCTGGAGGGTATCAAAATCCTTTTGAAAGTAATGCTTCCAGTAGTTTCTGGCCTCCTGCGATCCATCGCAAGCAACATCTTGAGGAACTACAGCCCAACAATCGAGCTCTCTGCGCACATGCTCGATGAGAAGGTCCGCGATGTGGTACCCTCGGATGAAAGACTCGACCCATTCAATGTAAGCCACGTGTTCAACATGACTCACGAGAATCATCCCGAGCGTGCAATATCCATGCGTGTTCATCTCATCGAGAGTATCTCCTTTGAGGAAGTCTGCCCATTTCAGTTCGTTCTTCCCCAGACAATTTTCACTGCTCTTTGACCCGATGAGAACGAAGAGGTTTTGACTGTTCCGAAGGAGAGTGTAGGCATGCTTATGGGGCATCACCCATCGTCTCACGGATTCGATAACATGATGTTCCCATGCAGAAGTTGTTCCAAACACATCGACTCCGTTTTCATGAACCCGGGGCTTGGCCACTCGGAAAAAACAAGCATCTTTGATGAGCCAAGGTTGTTCCATTTTTTTCTTTGCGCCCCTCCTTGCTTTTTTTTCTTCCTTTGGAGAAAATTTTTATTTCTCGCTCGAGGAATTTTTTTTTAATCTGCATAGTCCTTCAACAAGTCATCAATGCGTCGCCTCCTATCAGCCGCCGTCTGACGCCTGATGAACTTGCCCCAGAAACAACACATTGCAAACGACACATAGAGATCATCCTGAGCACCTCCCATCTTGCCCGTCATGACAATCTTGCGCTTTCCAAAGTTATTCTTGGCCTCTTCAACCTCCCAGTGATAGCGCTCCAATTGCTGGCGAAGTTCTGCTTCAATGGCACTCGTATCCCCATTAGATTTTTCGTAGTTCTTGCTCACAGTGAAGAGCGTGCGATCCCATGAAATGAGTCGCTTCTTCAGCATGTCCTCAACGCAAATCTGGTAGTCATCCGTGTTTTGCTGCGTCTTGCGGACTCCTGCGCGCTCATCTTCGTTCTCGTGGAAGACCCACACGTAGGGCAAGTTGCGAACCTTTGAAGCGAGGAAAGAGAGAAATAAGTCTGTGGCCGGTCTTCAAGTCAAAAAAAACTTACATAGTCCGCCAAGTGGGACGACTCGAGGCCCAGGTTGTTCTCTGGAACAAGCCAGATGGGCACCGACTTGAAATGTTCGTTCAGGCGAATGCGGTTAATATGCTTGACCAAAAGTGCCTTTTGTTGAGTGTGAGTGCGGACACTTTCCGCATCCAGGCCAATTATCTGGACAAAAGGGGAAAAAAGTCAGTGATGGACGAAGAAGAAATTGACCTGGGGGAAAGTCTTCCAAAGGTTCCTCTAATCCATGCACAGGGAGAAGATCTCCGAGCCGAGTTGCGTGATCTCAGCAAAAGCCTATTCCTTGCACAGGGAGAATATCTCCCAGGCGAGTTGGATGATCTCAGCAGCAGCTTTGACGAGGACGAGGATGAAGAAGAAGGAGACGAGGACAACGAAGATGAAGGCCTGAAAGACGAGGAAGACAGATCCACACTCAAGAGGATCCGCGAGGAAGTAGAACTGCCGCTCGTCATTGATGACCAACCACCTCTCAAGGCTTCGTCTCCAAACAGACTGCCGACCCTTGAGGATTATGGTGGAGACGGCCCCATCTACAGCGAAAATGATCAATACGAAATCCTCTCAAAAGCAACACAGGAGAACGCGGACATTATCACCGAAGAGCTGAAGAAAGTCGGTTTCATCAGTCCCGAGTTTGCCTACATTAAGGAGTGGCAGCGACGCCGGGATCCAATGTTGACGATCCTCTACGGGCCCAACACAATCGTTGAGATGCCTGGCCCAAAGCCGGGCGACGGACTAGTGAAGGTGCGTGTGTGTGACGCTCTCTTTCCAGATCTTTTGCTCAATCCTCGCTCTTAGGTTAGGGTCATTGATCATCTTCTTCAGTCTGCACACAAAGTCTTTGTCGAGTCCTATGGAGACAAGTACACAAACTTTGAAATGATCCAATACGTCATGGAGACTCTGATGAAGAGTGAGGACACGCACGCAAAAATCTTCATGTTGCTGTGCATGCTGACCATCAACAACAGTCTCCAGACTCAATTGGCTTGTCAATACCCAGTGGATGGCAATGAAGTGAATCGGCTCAAGCCCTTTCTCGACAAGGTCAAGGTGAGCAAAATCCTCCGCCACGAAAACAGTCTCTATCTCCTCTCACTCCTTCGCTTAGATCCTCATGCAGGACACGTTCAACACGGCCTACGTCAACGTCCCAGAGCCCAATCTCTACAATGTCGAAGCCCTCATGTACCGCTTTTTGTATCGGTGCATCATGGAGTACCCAGGTTGATCCCCAGGCCAAAAAAAAATAAAATGAAAAAAAAACACTTACCACGAGATCGTTTCCATTGAAATAGCCTGACACAATGGCCATCTTGGAGAGTCCTCCACCATTGGGATCGATGCAGACAAAAATCTCATCGGGAGCTGCCACGGTCTGCGTTCGGATGTTGTTCCAGAGTGTGTCAATGTCCTCCTTCTGAAAGCACGCAGTGAAGTCGCTGGCAGCGACACCAATCAACTCACGGATACCACGAGCTTCATCGCCATCAAAGAGCACCTAGGGAAAGCAATTAAGAGCAACGCAAACAAAAAAAAAGTGTCTTGCCTTGAGACGCTTGAGTTTGTGCGGATTCTTCCAGTGAGCACCATCCTTGACGTGGTCACATTTGATCATCTGTTCGTGAGGCAACCTTGAGCAGTCATCACACACGCGACCGGCTTTGATGGTCTTGAAGAAGGGGTTGCCATTCTCATCCTTCTGTTCGATGAGTTTGGAGTAGTAGTTGAATTCGTCGAGTGGCGTCGAGATGCACAATAGAGCCGTGTTGGTGAGCTCTAGGATGGGCACAATCGTCTCGTAGAAGAGATCCAAGGAGATGTGCGCGGCTTCATCAATGACAATGATATCTCCACCGGTACCACGGGTAGTCTAAGAGAAAAAGAGAGCAAAAAAAAAGAAAAAAAAACAACCTGTGCATTGTTTGTGAGTGAGTGATCAGGGGCAAAAAAAAAAGTTATTCCATCTTGTGTGTGAAATGTTTCGACGACGACAACTAACCCATGACCTCTACTTCATCATTGAAATGGCAAACCGCATTTATTCTCTTTTCATCTTCTTCGTGGACTCAAACAAGGCAGAATAATTAGGCACTGGCGGAAGGCCATCCAATGGTTCCGGTTCATTTGGTTGAGAATATCTAGAGGGGGGAGGTCTTGTTTCCAGAAAATCCTTTGAGACAGCTTCCAATGCCTTTCTTTCCGCGTCAAGAACGCCCGCCTCGGCTCTTTTCTTGTCAGCCGTGTGTTTCCAGCTCACATCCCAGCACGGGACCGCAAGGTTCTTGGACCCCACACGCAGCGTGCTTCGAGTGATTCGCAGCCCTTCTACAATGAGACGCTTCAGGGTTTGATTCAAGACATCCTCTAGTGCGTCCTGTGTGTGTGTGCGTGTGGGAGGATTTTGAAATGAGATTGAGAAAATGCCAATTGTCGGGTATTTTCTTACATCAGTGTATCCAGAGTCATGTATCGTAAGCCAGGCCGCAGGAATTCCTCTGGACATGGCAGCGACAACCACGCATTCTGGAGGAGGAAAATAAAATTTCCATGAACACACCCCATAAGACGTCGCAACAAGCGTCAGTGTGTACTCCAAATCCGCGTACAGCCAACTCGCCAATTCTCCAATCGTCGAGTTTCCAGTTGCGTGATCAGGGTACGGGAACTTGCATAGATTTACTGATGCATTTGCAAGAGTCCTTGAAAGCTTTGGACCCGTGCCAATGTTGTTTTTGCTGTTGTTGTTCCTTTTGTTCTTGAAACGCGCAGGCACCTCCGGGACCTTAAAAACCCCAGGGTCATCATCATTGTTGTTGAGGACCATGTTGTTGTAAGCCACTGAAGATTCAGATTCCTCCTCCCACGCGGTTCTGACGGGCTCAAACTTCACAATTGTCGGGCGAGATTTTGCAGCTCGGTCAGGATCACCATTAGAAGCTGCAACCATATCCTCCCAGCGGGATCGGTTGCTTTGGACCAGGACCAGCGGCCAGTTGTCATATTTCTTTGAAAAAAGGTCAGGCAATGCAAGGCAAATCAAAAAAAACTAACTCACATCATCAAACGTGGACACAAGGTAAAACACAGTCCGATCTCCTCGCATTGCCGGGATCTCAGATTCTTCAGTCCACACATTCTGGGCTTCTGGGCAAACCAACTTGGCCTCTGAAACGTCCAGATTGCCGTCCAACATGCTGCAAGCCATCACTTTGACCATCTCCACACGAAGCATGTCACTGTCGGGTTTTCGGCCGACAAAGGGTTCAATATCTTGCCATGGCAAAATCTCCGTCAGGGTCCCGGGCTCTAGAACAACGACTCTCGGAGGTTGTTCCCACTCTTCAGTGACGGACGTCTTGTTGTTGTTGTTATTCTCTGAAGCGGGTTGTTGCTGCTGCTCCACTCTCAAATTCGTCTCAATGCAGGGGCCACACACCGTGGCCTTGTTAGGGTCCCCGTCCAGGTTCCAGATGGCCCGATTTGTCTTGCAAAGAGTGCACTGGCTCAGCACTGAGTCAATGAACTCTGGTGTAGGTCCTTCGCTGGCTTCTTCCTTGTCTTTGCGTGGCTTCACAAGGACTGGCTCCATCTCCATTGTGCCCACTCGCTTCAGAAAAAAAATTGTCTGCTTGAGCGAGAATTTTTTTCTTGCTCATAAGTGCGATTTTTCATTGAGAAATGGAGGGCAGCGACAAGGTCGACAACAAGGTTGTTCAAGAGGCAGCAGCAGAGCCTCACACCATGGAGTCTTGCTTGAAGCGAGTGAGACGCCTCTTTGAGCACGAGGGCGAGAATGTGGAGCACTCGTGGGTCGATCATGAAGCCCGTGAAATGGCTCGAGTTTTGTTTGAAGGGCCGTACCCCCCTCTCACCGAGGCCCAGGAAGCGAACGAAACCGTTGCCATAAATTCGTCAGGGACAAAGTTCCCCGTGGTCATTTCTGATCACGTGCTTACCAAGACATACGAGGCAAAGTTTGTCAATGAAGACCGCCATGAATTTGTGATCAACTTTGGCAGGCGGCAGCAGAAAGACGCACAACACAAGGCCGAGCAAAGACAGTGGAATTACAACCATTTTCTCGGCCGTGAGCGCCGCATGCTTCATCCTGAAGAATTTCAGCCTCTCGAAGAGATTCGGGTTTTTGCAGAGGTCGGAGTGAAAGAGGTTTCTGGCGACGAGAGAAAATAAACGTTGAATTTTTTCTTTGTTTTTCCCAGATCACTCCTTCTTGTCCTCCTCATGCTGCTGCTGAGAAGCTGCGTTCTTGCTCAAGCGCTTCTGCACCGCCTTGGCCCCGCTCGCGCGCTTGGGAGCCGGTTTGGATGCAGGAATGGCCACGGGATCACCCAGTGGAGGCGAGGCGGCCCTTGGTGGCGTTTTGGCGCGCTTCTCATCACTCTCGTCTCCACTGAGTTTCATGGGTGATCCAGGTGCCGCTTGAGGTCTGCGTCTCTTATTCTCGACGACCTCTTCAGGCTCAAAAACGACTCCCTCGACGTTATCCTTCTTCTCATCGAGCGTCATCTCTGACAGTAGCTGAGACGTTGGTGTGGTCGACACGGACGACGACGCATCTTCCTCGGCGACTGCAAATGAATCCAACCCTTCCACTGGTTGATGCTGTTGTTGTTGTTGCACAGACTTTTTCACAGCAATGACACGCTTGATCGGGACGTCAGCATTCTTGGCAGACTCCTGTTGTTGTTGTTGTTGGACCTTTCCTCTGACCTTACTCCCAGCAGCTTCCACAGGTTTCACTCGACGAGACGCAGAGATCTTTGAGGCCTGCAACTGGAGCTCTTCAGCGGCGTTTTTGAGGGCATCCGCGTCGGGCATGGGTGTGTCGTCGTCGACGTCTTCTTCTTCTTCCTTGCCCTTGTCTGCGGTGCTGGAACCAAAGACTGGCTCGAAGAAGTAGGCCACAAATGCCGTGTCAATGTTGGTGAAATAGCGCTGCGATAGTTTGAAGATGAGCCAAGCACAAAAAAAGGTCTCAATCTCTCTCATCTTACCCCGCTAATGTACTTTTGAATGTCCACCCATGTACCCGATACCAACGCTTGACCCTTTCCACGAACAACTCTTGGATGATGATCGACAAGATACATGGTCCCCTTGTGCTCGTCTCCTCCTCCCGCCACACAGATGGCCTCGGACTTGCCTCCTGAGGTCAAAATGATAACCGCGCCCGTGATACCCTCGCAAACAGCAAACGACATATCGGTGAAAACGTCCGCAATGGTCTGGTTATCATCGCTCTTCATGACGCCTTTCACCTTGAGACCTGAATTTTGGGGGGAGTTAGGGGATTTAAAAAAGAATAATAACAAATACTCACTCACCAGTGTGAGATGGGGCGCCGACTGCGGGGCTCTTCAGGAATTCATCAGACTGAATGCTGCTGGGATCCTTTTTGAAGCTCTGAATCGCTGCATCGATGAACTCGGAGGAGATGTGCAAATCGTGGTGGTCGTTCATCACCGCAATGATCGTGGCAAGACAAGCACACGACATTGCATAGTCTTCAAGAAAGCTCGTCCGTTCCACGGGAAAGAGCTCATTGATAGGACACTCTTGGAATTGATCCGACAGTGTCTCAGACTGTGCTGCAGACATCATGAGATCATGGACAGTGACATTTTTCCAGTTGCTCAGCTCAGCCTGACCGTTGTTGTTGTGGCTGAATTTCTTTTCCACTTGAGAAATCTTCTTGAGCAAACTCCCTGCGTTGGGCATGTCCGCCAGATCGGGATCCACAGGTCCTTCTTGTTCATCAATGTCCATCATTGCATCCTGTTCCTCAATCACGGAATGTGCATGCCCGGAAAACCCGTATTGAGCAAAGTAGCCCCTCCCCGCAGGCCCCACTTCGCCATCGGGATCGTCAAAGTTTCGTCCCATGAAAGAAGATGGGTCAGGGAGATCGCCTCCCGCAAACCCCGTGCTCAGCGCAATTTCCATCGCCAGGCAGCTGGTGCTCCTCCTTCTAACAAAAAAGCTACGACTTTCGTTTTTTCTTTTTCATTCATTCGTTCGTTCGTTATTTTTTTTTCTTTCTTTCCTCTCTATCTGTCTTTCTCTGCCTCTCTCTGTATCTCCGTCTCTCTCTCTGTATCTCCGTCTCTCTCTCTCTCTCTCTGTATCTCCGTCTCTCTCCGTCTCTCTGTCTCTCCGTCTCTCTATCAGCCTTCAGAGATTCATATCGTCCGCCCCTGCATTGTCGGGTTTGATGTCTCTCAAAAACGGTGGGGCTTTTCCTGTAATCCCTCTGACATTGAATTCTGGGTTGCGCGCGACAAACTCCTTGTTGGCCGTGTCAAATAAATGAGGCTGCTTGGCACCGCTGCTGTTGACCAACCTTTTCGTGAGGAAACGAAGGATAAAAAAATTGCTCGGATACCAGAAGGATATTCGTTACCTGAAAGACACAAAGTTGCAGACAATGGCCATGGCATAGACACTGTCCTCAATCATATTCGTGGCTGCGTCACGATTGGGGCCCTGGGCCAGCTCAAGTAACGTCTTTGCTTTTTTCTTAGAGTTCGAGCGAGCGGAGGTATTCGATGGGCGCTCATCATTTGTGCCTTGAGCCAGCGTGGCCGGCATGATTAGATCGTCATAATCCACTCTGTCCCCGTCATCATTGTTTGCATCGGCGCCATTCTCAATGACCTGAAAAAAATCCTTGGAGAGATCGGCTGGTTTGCGTGTTTTGCCTTCGTCGTCATCTCCATCATCTTCCTGATCAAGGTCGAGTTCTTCGTCGTTGTCGTCTTCGACATCTTCTTCTGCTTTCTCGTCTTCGACCCCTCTTCGAGAACGCTTCATTGCGGCTCTCTTTTTTTTCTGAAGGGGAGAGAGGACAATGAAGAATAGAAATGAAGAGATATTCTTTTCCCACTGTTTACCCCGCCAACGAAAGACCAGATTGCACATGAGGCTGATCAACAGACGTGTCGAAAGCGGCAAAGACGGTTCAACCGCGGCTCTTCCGTGGAGAGGCATCAGACACAGAGGTCGCACACAAGGCATTGGAGTCAAGTGGGCCTGGGTGAATGATGAAGAGCGCATCAAGAAGTTGCAAATCCCAGAACCTACCCCTGGAGTGCGTATCATTGAAGGTCAGTGTTATTGTCTGGTCAATTTTTTGTGCTTCTGAAGCGTTTTCGGTCATAGGAATTGCCTACAATGCTGCCTTGAAAGGACCCAGAGAGAAACTCGATCATTTTTTCTGTCCTGACCACGTGTGGCACAGCGAGGACGAGAATGTCTTCTACAGGTGATTCTGGATGACCACAGTGAGTTCTCCGCCCGATTGACTCCTTTCTTCTCTCCCCAGGCATCCCTCGATTCGCTGGACAGTCGATGAGCTGCGCCGCATGAATCTCGTTGGGGTGCCACTGCACGTCTCGCATGACACTGAAGAATTGCCCCCCGTTGGCAAGGTGTTGAGCAGTTACATTGACGACAAGACTGGAAATCTCCACATAATCGGAGAGATTCGCGGCAACGACGTGGTGGGCAAGACCATGATCGACATGCTGGACAAGGCAACGAAACCCCGAGATTTTCTTTTTTTTTTCTCTTACTCTTTTTTTTTGTTCCCACAGGACATGTGTAGCGAACTTTCCGTGGGCTACGGACTCGAAAGGAACGAAGAAACGACAGAAGTCTTTCATAATGACATTGATGAGATTTCGCTCGTTCCCGAAGCGCACTTTCGGGGTTGCAAAGTTAGACTTTCCGCAAGTAGAGGCCCTTCGCATAAAAAAGGCAAAGGAATTACTACAACATTCCGAACAATCAGAGCCGGTCTGACGAAAAAGACAACAACAGCAACTTTGCTCGAAACTCGAAAAACGGCAAATCCGATGAGTGGAAAACCGAACCCCGCAACAAAGAAGGCCGCTTCTCAGGGCGACCAGCAACAACAGCAACAGGATCCTCATTCCAAGTTCCAGCAGGAGCTGGACACTTTGGCTGCTCATCCGGGAGTCAACAAGGACTTGCTGGGGCCCATCAACAGAATGAAGATGAAGCTGGCAGCACAGGAGCAGGAGAAGAAGGAGATGGCAGAGAAACTGCAGGTGAGACCCCCTCTTGATGATTGAGAAAAATTTGTTTAACATCTGACAAAAAAAACAGACCTACGAGGCCAAGGAAAGGGAGCGTGAGAAGCGTGAGCAGGAAAAGAAGCGCCAATACAAGGAGCAGAACAAGGAGCATGCGGAGGCCCTTATCGAGTCTCTCAGACAGGTGTATCGCGAACAGACTGGCGGAGGAGACATTGGAAAGAAGGCCCGTGTGGTCCTTGAGAGTTTGTTGACGGTAAGAAAAAAATCTCAGCCTCTGATATTTCACTTTTTTAAACTCCCCCGCTCACTGCGCAGGATAACGACCCTGTGTCCCAAGAGATCTCGGCTGTCCAGGCAGCGTGTGGACGCAACATTCGTACTCAGAAGAAGCAGATCAAGGACCTGAAGAAGGAGAACGAGGAGCTCAAGGAGCGTCTTCGGGAGCTCGAATCTGGCATTGACATGGAGGAAGATGCTGCTGCTGTCGCCGAAGAGATGGATCTCGATGGCGACCTTGAGGAGGGATTCGAGGGTGGCATTGATCACGGTGCCAATCAGACTCAGCGAGTCGGTGCCGGAAGAGGATTCCATGGACGCAACAAGCAGTCCGCAGGTCCTGCGATTGAGGTGCCTACGTGGGCTGTGAACATGTTGAGCCCGGAAGCCATTCGTGATCTTGAGGATTTGAACAGGTCTCAGTCTCAGCAGCAGCAGCAGCAGTTCGTTCCTGAGCAGAGAGTCGTCAAGGCCGGTCGCCCCAAGAAGAAGGCGCCTTCTTCTCGCGCCTCATCCTCTGGTGTCACTCGTCGTCGTGCGAATCATGGCCGCACTGGCAGCGTTGGGTATCAGCCCGCTGGTGAGTTTGACAACAACAGCTTTTTCAACAAGCCTATGGACCACCCCGTGCCTCTGCGTCCTGGCATGCCTGTCAATTCCAAGTCGATGCGCAACAGCCCTCACCACAAGAAGATGTGGGAATTTCTCAATGGAGTCAAGGACACTGCCGACTTTACCACTGGATCGCTCTACAGCTTGGCTGGCCGTGAGCTCGGCGTGGTGGACCAATAATCAGGTTTTTTTTGTTAAACCAAAAAAATGCTTTTTTTTAATCTTCAGTGTTTGTCGCTCCCTTGTGAGAAAATCTAGTCCTCACTGATGTCCCGCCAATACCACCACCGCCAGGAATTTGCGGCGCAACTGAAAAGTTTCCTCGAGGGATCGGTTTTGACACTGTTGGCTGGGCAGCAAAATTAATATCACTGTCTGCTTTCATCTTCACCCCAACTGGCACACTCGATGTTGCAAATGCATGTAGTTGATCAATGTAAGAGTTAACCGTCGCATTGCCACTGACAACGCTCTTTGCCAGAGCCTTTCCCGTGTCTCCAAGGTACGTGAAGAGGGCCAGAATCATCACCACCAACTGCAACACGAGCATGGCAACGAAGAAGCCAAATATCAAGTTGAAAAAGGGATTGTAGGGTATTTGCGCGGACGTGTTTGGCACCTTTGTGTACTGCGGGAATCCATCCAGAGGAAGCGTGCAGGGAATCGTTGTACTGTCGCACTGAGATGAAGGGTCAACCCGCGTGTCGTCAGCGCAGCACCTCAATGGGTGGTTGGCTGGACTGTTTGGATAACCCGGATAATTTGCAGTGGTTCT
>FRDC01000666.1_pt1 | contig 16820 bp, 15 predicted proteins | sample 1106171 | NCBI WGS metagenome assembly FRDC01 (sample SAMEA3930566, study PRJEB13176) | freshwater metagenome | biome: Drinking water system; feature: drinking water; material: water | place: Singapore | collected 2014-12-20 | reverse complement strand
TCGGCCGGCGCGTGAGCCAGAACGCCAGCCAGGGCCTGATGGGCCCGATGGTGAACCAGGGGGTGCTCACCGATCACCCGAGCCTGACGGACCTGGACGCGGGCGACCTCAAGCACACGGTGGACTTCCGCGAGGTGTACGCGGGAGTGCTGCAGGGGTGGCTGAAGGGGGACTCGAAGGCGATCCTGGGGAGCGGGTTCCGGCCGGCGCCGGTGATCCGGAAGGCGTAGCGGGCGGGTGCGCGGCACCGGCCGAAAGGCGAACCGGGCGTGGCCGATCGGTGCAGCCCCCGTGAGTCAGGGGGCACTCTGGGCATCGCTGCACCCCGGTCGTGGGAGTGGTTTGCGGCGATCGGTGCGCAGGTCTTTACCGGGTCCACAGAAGTGGGTCAAACTTCGCGGTCCCCCGCCTCGGTGGCTCGATCCGAGGGGCAGGCGGACCGATCTAGAGGCGGAGGTCCCATGCCCACTGCCGCGGAATCGGCCGCACCAATCCGCAGTCTGTTTGCCGGGGACGCCGACATGGCGGACCTGGTGAGCGCGTTCGTGGCGGAGATGCCCGGGCGCGTGACGGCGTTGGAGGGGCTGTGGCGTGAGCAGGCGCTGGAGGATCTCCGGCGCGCGGCGCACCAGCTCAAGGGGAGCGGAGGCGGGTACGGGTTCCCGGTGCTTTCGGCCGCGGCGGGGGAACTGGAACAGACCCTGAACGGGCTGGCCCAAGGATCGGTCCAGCGGACAACCGAGGACCTTCGGCGGGCGTACGAGCAATTGACTTCGCTGTGCCGGCGTGTGGGCGTGTAGAGCGACCGCCCGGCTGAGTCCGCACCACCTTCCTGCTTCCTGACCTGTCCCCCGAGGCCGCCCGCGTGTCGACCGAACCCACCCCCAAGCTGCTGCTGATCGACGACAGCGCGGACACGCACAAGCAGCTGCGCGCCCGGCTGAAGTACGAGCACCTGGAGCTGGTCGGGGTGACGTCGGGCCGGGAGGGGCTGGAGGCGGCGCGGCGCGAGCAGCCGGCGTGCGTGCTGCTCGACCTCGACATGCCGGACATGGACGGCTTCCAGGTGCTGCGGGCGCTGAAGGCCGACGAGGCGACGGCGAACATCCCGGTGGTGGTGCTGTCGGGGGCGAACAGCCCGGACGACAAGGTGACGGCGTTCGACCTGGGGGCCAGCGACTTCGTGGTCAAGAGCCTGGCCAACGCCGGCGACATCGCCGAGCTCAAGGCGCGGCTGCGGGCGGTGCTGCGGACGCAGCGGCTGCTGCGGATGCTCTCCGAGCGGGCCGAGCTGGACGGGCTGACGGGCCTGGGGAACCGGGCGGCGTTCAACCGGCGCTGGGCGCAGGCCGTCGCGGAGAACAAGCGCTACGGGCACGCCCTGACGCTGATGCTGCTGGACATCGACCACTTCAAACGCGTCAACGACGCCTTCGGGCACCCCGCGGGCGACGAGGTGCTGATCGAGTTCGCGCGGATCGTGCAGGCGAGCTCGCGGCAGTCGGACATCCCGTGCCGGTTCGGGGGCGAGGAGTTCGCGGTGATCCTGACGGGGACGGGGCCGACGGACGCGGGCGTGCTGGCCGAGCGCATCCGCGCGACGCTGGAGGCGGCGACCTGGCCGCGGCACCCCGAGCACCGCGTGACGGTGTCGATCGGGCTGGCGGGCAGCGACGCGGCCGCGGGCGTGGACGTCACGCCCGAGGGCTGGATCGAGAAGTGCGACAAGGCGCTGTACGAAGCCAAGCACGGCGGGCGGAACCGCGTGGTGCAGAGCGGGGTGCGCGAAGCGGTGAAAGCGGCGTGAGGGGGAGGGCGGGGCCTGAGGCTTGAGGCCTTGGGCTTGCGTGACGCGTGAAGCTCGCCGGGTCGGTCCGGCACTCGGGCCTTGGGCCGCAGGCCTTCTTTAGAACGGCACCATCACGCCGGCGAAGATCATGACGCCGTCGCGGCTGGGGTTGTCGCTGTCGCCGCTGATGCGGGCGTTGGAGATGTGGTGCCAGCGGAGGCTGACGAGCAGGCGTGTGCCGGCGTCGTCGAGGCGGACGGTGCCGCCGCCGCCGAGGCGCGGGAGGAAGTCGAAGTTGGTGCCGCCGTCGGGCACTTCGTTGGCGGCGCCGAGCAGGCCGATGCCGGCCTCGACGAAGAGGCTCCAGTCGCGGGTGCGTTCGTTCTCGTCGCCGAAGAACCAGTGGTAGCGGAAGGCGAAGGAGCCGCTGCCGCCGCCGGTGTCGGGGCCGTCCTGGTGGAAGTACCAGCCGCCGGCCTCGACGGTGAACTCGAGGCTGGTGGCGATGAAGGTGCTGACGCCGATCACGCCGACGACGTCGGTGGCGTCCTTGAAGTCGTGCGCGACGCCGCCGCCGAAGTTGATGGTCCAGAAGCCGGGGTCGCCGAACTGCGGCTTTTTCTCGGGGATCGCGGGGCCGTCGGCGGCGGCCTTGACCTCGATGGGCGCGGGCTGGGCGAGGCGGGGCGGGTCGTCGGCGGGCTGGGCCGCGGGCGCGGGCTGGGCCGAGATCGAGGCCAGCGAGAGGGCCGGGACGAGCAGCAGGTCGGTCATGCGGGGAGGTTAGCGGGATAGGCTCACGCGATGAGCCACCGGCCCGAAGACGCCGTTCCCGATCGACGCGACGCCGACTCGGAGCGGGTGGCCCGGCTGGAAGAGTCCGCGATGTTCAACGAGCGGGCGGTCGAGCAGCTCAACCAGCAACTGGTGGACCTGTTCGGGCAGTTGCAGCAGGTGGTCCGGCGGCTGGAGGCGATGGAGGGACGGATCAGCAGCCTGCACGACCGGCTGGAGAACCCGGACCCGGGGCCGGAGAAGCCGCCGCACAGTGCTTAGGGGAGGGCCGAGGGGTGAGGGCCGAGGGCCGAGGCGGGGGACGGAGCGCCGCGAGCCCGTCGCTGACGCTCGGGGCGCGACTTTTCTCGTCGCTCGTCGCTCGCGGGGCGTCGCTCACGCCTTGAGCAGGCTCTCGCCGGTCATCTCGCGGGGCTGGGGCAGGCCCATGACGGCGAGCATGGTGGGGACGACGTCGGCGAGGCGGCCGCGGGCTTCACGGGAGGCGGGGTCGAAGAACTTGGCGACCTCGCGGTCGCCGCGGAGCGTGCGGCCCGCGTGGCGGTCGCTGACGAGGATGAGCGGGACGTCGTACTCGGTGTGGGCGGTGTGCGGGCTGTTGGAGGCAGGGTCGAACATTTGTTCGGCGTTGCCGTGGTCGGCGGTGACGATCGCCGCGCCACTCTTGGCGAGCGTGGCGTCGACGATCGCGCCGACGCACTCGTCCGTGACGGCGACGGCCTTGATCGCGGCCTCGAGGTTGCCCGTGTGGCCCACCATGTCGCCGTTCGCGAAGTTGACGACGATCACGTCGTCGGGGCGGGGCGAGCGGAGGTTGGCGAGCACGGCGTCGCGGACTTCGTGAGCGGCCATCTCGGGCTTGAGGTCGTAGGTCTTGACCTTGGGCGACTGCGGGTTGGCCCGCGTCTCGCCCGGGAAGGGCTGCTCGCGGTAGTCGTTGAAGAAGAACGTCACGTGCGGGTACTTCTCGGTTTCCGCGACGCGGAGCTGGCGGAGGCCCAGGCTGCTGAAGTACTCGCCGGCGATCATGGGCATCGAGGGCGGCTTGCCGAAGGCCACGTGCATCTTCGGGGCGAGGTCCTCGCTCCAGGCGGTCATGGCGATGAAGAACGTGTCGAGTTTGGGGCCGCGGTCGAAGCCGGGCTTGCCCGACTCGGGCGAGGGCTTGACCTTGGCCCACTCGGCGTCGGAGAGGATGAACGCCATCGCGAGCTCGCGCGGGCGGTCGCCTCGGTAGTTGTAGAAGACGACGGTGTCGCCGTCGGCGATGCGGCTGCGGCGGGCGTCGTCGAGGTCATTCGCGATGATCGTGGGCGTGACGAACTCATCGCCGGTCTGCGTGGGGCTGATGGGGTGGGCGTAATAGTGCTCCAGGGCCTCGCGGGCGACTTCGGCGCGGGGCGTTTCGGGCCCGCGGCCGGTGAGGGCGTCGTACGCGAGGCGGACGCGCTCCCAGCGGAAGTCGCGGTCCATCGCGTAGAAGCGGCCCGCGAGCGTGGCGACGCGGCCGATGCCGAGGATCTTCAGTTCGGCCTCGACCTCGGCGAGGTACTGCCGGCCGCTGGTGGGCGGGGTGTCGCGTCCGTCGGTGAAGAGGTGGACGTAGACGCGGTCGGGCGGCACGCCGTGATGCTTGCAGGCGCGGAGCAGGGCGTAGAGGTGGCTCAGGCGGCCGTGCACGCCGGCCTCGGAGCAGATGCCCATGAGGTGGACGCTTCGGCCCGTGTCGCGGGCGCGGAGCAGGCCGGCTTTGATGGCCTCGACCTCCGCGATCGCGCCGCTGGCGCAGGCCTTGTTGACGCGGAGGACTTCCTGGTCGACGATGCGGCCCGCGCCGATGTTCTGGTGGCCGACCTCGCTGTTGCCGGTCTGGTCGGGGGGCACGCCCACGTCCGGCCCGGCGGTCTTGATGAGCGTCCAGGGGTAGCGGGCCATGAGCCGGTCGGCGACGGGCGTGAGGCCGCGCTGCTGGGCGATTTTGACGGCGTCGAACGGGGCGTGCTCGGGGTGCGGGTTGGCGCCCCAGCCGTCGCGGATGATGAGGACCATCGGGCCGGACAGACTGCGCGCTGCGTCGTGGTTCGCCATGCGCGAGTGTAGGAAGAGGGGGTGGTCGCTCCGCGCGCGGGCACGGGCGATTCGTGACGTCGGTGGGCCGAACCCCGCCCCCCGGCCTCGCGGACTCGGGCACCCCCTCCGCGGTGCGGAGGGGGATGGGATGCGGACGGGGAAATCAGCGCGTCAACCCGTCAACTCGTCAACCCGTCAATGCCTCACAGCGCCGCCAGGACTTCGTCCATCTTGAACGCGTCCTTGATCTCGCGCTTCTGGCTCCACTTGACTTTCAGGTCGCGGCCGACGACGACGGTGCCGCGCCAGGCGACGTTGAGGTCGGGCCAGTAGAGGCCGTAGGCCTTGCAGACGGTGCGGTGCAGGTCGGAGAGCAGGGTGTGGGTGTAGCCCTCTTTCTCGGCCCAGGCGTGCAGGGCGGCGGTAGAGTCGCAGGAGATGCCCACCACGCGGGCGCCCTTGCTAGTCCAGCGCTCGATCTCGCGGCTGATGCACTGGTTCTCGGCGGCACAGACGCCCGTGAACGCGAAGGGGAAGAAGCAGAGGACGACCTCGCCCGCGCCGTGCTTGAACTGGTCGGAGAGCTTCCAGGGCTGGCGGTGCTGGTCCTGGACTTCAAAGTCCGGGGCGGGCTGGCCGGCGGGGATGATCGTGTCGCGGGGGGTGAGTGAGGACATGCGGGGAGGGTAGGAGTTGACGAGTTGACGGGTTGACGGGTTGACGAGTTGACGGGTTGACGGGCGGGGGGCGGGCGAACCGCTAGACTCATGCGCAGTCACCACCAGGAGGCTCCGTGACGCCCCCCGCTGCTCCCACTCCGAGACCGACACCCAGCGCGGGCGAGCCGCGGCCGGCGATCGTGCTCGACACGCTCAAGGGGCGGTACGAGTCGGTGCTGGAGCGGGTGGCGCGGGCGGCGGAGCGGTCGGGGCGGGCGGCCGAGTCGGTGGTGGTGGTCGCCGTCAGCAAGTACACCGGGGCGGACGAGGTCCGCGAGCTGATCCAGCTCGGGCACCGTGATTTTGGCGAGAACCACGTCCAGCAGTTGATCCAGCGTTCAGCGATGATCGAGGAGTGGCAGCAGCGGCACCGGGCCCTGGGCGCTGCCGCGCGGGGCCTGGCCGTGCCTCACGCCGCCGACGGCGTGCGCTGGCACATGATCGGCCACCTGCAGCGGAACAAGGCGCGGAAGGCGGCGGAGATCGCGTCGCTGGTGCATTCCGTCGACTCGCTGCGCCTGGCCGAGGAATTGCAGGCCATCGGGCTCAAGCTGGGCCGGCCGATCGACGTGCTCCTGCAGGTGAACGTGAGCGGGGAAGAGAGCAAGTTCGGGTGCGCCCCGGCGGCGGCGAAGCACCTGGCGGACATGATGGAATCGATGCTCAACCTGCGCCTGCGCGGGCTGATGACCATGGCCCCGCACGCCGAGCAGCCCGAGGCCGCCCGGCCGCACTTTGCCCGCCTGCGCGAGCTGTTCGAAGAGATCGCCAAAATGGGCGTCGGACGGGCGGGCGTGAGCGCCCACGGCGGGAGCCACTTCAACGTGCTCTCGATGGGCATGTCGGGCGACTTCGAGGTGGCGATCGAAGAGGGCAGCAACCTGGTGCGCGTCGGCTCGGCGATCTTCGGCGAGGGCCACGGCCCCGCGGATCATGAAGAAGGGCCTGAGGCCTGAGGCCCGAGTGCGGCGGTGGCACCGGCCTCTGGCCGGTGGGGCGGGAGCCATCAAGGCGCACAGGCGGGACGCCTGGGCCACCGGGTGCTCAGTTGGTCAGTCAGTGCACGCCCTCGGCCGCGAGCCAGCGCTCGGCGTCGAGCGCGGCCATGCAGCCCATGCCGGCGGCGGTGACGGCCTGGCGGTAGTGCTCGTCGGACACATCGCCCGCGGCGAACACGCCCGGGATGTTCGTGTACGAGTTCCGCCCGGGCAGGTGCACGTACCCCTTCTCGTTCAGCGCGACGCCCGAGCCCTTGAGGAACCGCGTCGCCGGCGTGTGGCCGATGGCGATGAACAGGCCCTTCACCGCGAGCTTGCTCTTCTCGCCCGTCACGGTGTCGGTCAGTTCGACGGCCTCGATCGACGTCTCGCCGTGCACGTGCGACACGGCCTTGTTCCAGAGAACCTTGGCGTTGGGCCGCGAGAGGAACCGCTGCTGCATGATCTTGCTGGCGCGGAGGTGGTCGCGGCGGTGGATGACGTACACCGTGCTCGCAAACTTGGTCAGGTAGCTGGCCTCTTCCATCGCCGTGTCGCCGCCGCCCACGACCGCCAGCGGCTGGTTGCGGAACATGGGCAGGGCCCCGTCGCAGACCGCGCACGCGGACACGCCGCCGCCCGAGCGGGCCAGGCGCATCTCGCTCTCGAGGCCCAGCCAGTTGGCGACGGCGCCGGTGGCGATGATGACGGAGTGGGCCTTGATCGAGCCGGTCTCGCTGCGGCCGTCCTCGCTGGTGTAGAGGGTGAACGGCCGGGTTGAGAAGTCGCAGCGGAGGATGTCCTCGGCGCGGACTTGGGTGCCGAAGCGCTCGGCCTGGGCCTGGAAGTCGGTCATCATCTTGGGGCCGGTGACGCCGTGCGGGAACCCGGGGAAGTTCTCGACCTCGGTGGTGAGCATGAGCTGCCCGCCCGGGAGGACCGGGCCGGGGTCCTGCTTGGCGACGCCGATGAAGACCAGCGGCTCGAGCTGGGCGCGGGCGGCGTAGATCGCGGCGGTCCAGCCGGCGGGGCCGGAGCCGATGATGACCAGCTTGCGGACATCGCCCGCGGCGCCGGGGGCGGGGGCGGGATGGGGGGCGGGGTGGCTCATGCGGTCCCTGTGGGCGGTCCCTGTGGGCGGTCCCTGTGGGTGGTGGCGTCCGGGCTTTGGATGTCAGGGCTTGGCGGCCGTCTCGCTCGCGCCGGCGGAGGCGTTGAGGTGCTCGCGGAGCAGGCTGAGCACCGGCGGCCAGATGAGGTAATCGCCCCGGGGGTCCTCGACGGTCTGGGTGGCGCGGCGGGCGCCGTTGGGGGCACCATCCGGCCCGGTGAAGAAGAGCACGAACGTGTCGTTGCTGACCACCACGGAGAAGTTGGGCTGGCCCTCGCCCGGGAAGACGGCGATCTCGTGGGTGGTGCCCGTGTCGTTGGGCCGCTTGCCGGGAACGAAGTAGACTGGCGGCTTGCCGCTGCGTTCGAAGGGGTCGCCCTCGATCTGATCGACCAGGGCGGGGCGGATGGCGGTGAGGGCGGGCGGGAAGTCCTTGTTCAGACGCCGGAAGCCGGCGACGCCCAGCGCCGTCCGCGTGCCGCGGATCTCGGCGATGAGTTGGCGGCGGACGTCGAAGAGCTCGCCCAGGTTGCCCACGAGCTGCTCGAGGGCCGCGAAGCGGACCTTGTCGAGCTTGGCGTACTCGCTGGGCAAGCCGAGCGACGGATCAAAGGGGGGCAACTCCCAGCGGCGGCGCCAGTCGGCGAACAGGGCGTCCAACGCGCGGCGGACGTCGGGCTCGCCGGCGTGCGTCCGCGCCTGCACCGACCAGCGGGCCGTCTCGCTGAACAGGCGGAGCGGACGCTCGGCGGAACGGGCCCGGCCCAGCACGGTGGCGAAGGCGTCGGCGCGGGGCGTGCCGTCGGGGCCGAAGACGCGGGCGAGCATCTGCTCGGCGCCGATCTTCTGGCCGCGGGGGAGTTCGAGGCGCTCGGTGCCGAAGATGCCGGCACGGTCTTTGAGCCGCGCGATCACGTCGCGGAGGTGGTCGGCGTTCAGGCTGGGGGTGTCGCGCAGGCCGTCGACGTAGGTCACGTCGCGGAGGCGCTGGAGCGCGAGCAGCGTGCAGCGGAGCCCCCACTGCTTCTCGGTCAGGAACGAGCGGTCGGCGACCTGCCGCCCGAGGACGGCGAGGTTGAACAGGACATCGAGCGCGGCCTTGGCGTCGCCGGCGGCGGCGAGGCGGGTGGCCTCCACGTGGGCGAGTGATTCGAGCCGGTCGAGGAAGCGGAGGTAGTTGAACTGCGCACCCAGGAGCGTGGGCGGGTCGCCCAGCTCGGTGTACACACCGGCGGTCACGAGGTCGGGGTCGACGCCCTCGAACCCGTAGGGCTGGCCGATCGCGAAGGACTTCTTCCAGTCGCGTTCGCTGGTGACCTTGGCCAGACCGGCGAGCGCGGCCTTCTGGGGGTCGGCCTGGGCCCAGGCGGCAGCGTCGCTGAAGCCCGGCCGGCCGGCGGCGAGCAGGGCGGCGTCGGCGGCGCGGCGGACGGGCGCGGGCGGCTCGGTCAGCTTGGCCAGCAGCGGGAACAGGGCCGTGTCGGAGCGACGATCGGCCTGGATGGATTTAAAGAGGGCATTGGCCTCGTCGAGGAACTTGTCGGCCCACGCGGGGGCGGNNGTAGCCGACAGCGCCGCCGAGGCCGCCCAGACCCAACCGAACCGCGCGCTGATCCGCATCGCCGAGGCCCTTTCCAAGCTTCGGGCCGGGACGCGGGCGGCGGCGAAGAACCGCGCGGCGGGCGAAACGGCACCGGAGCGGCGATGGTAGCCGGGGCGGGGTATGGCTTGGTTGGCCGGGAGCGATCGGCCCAGAGCGCGACCGCTTACTCCCAGGCGTCGGCCCGCTCGGTGCGCGTGCCGGCGAGGCGGCGGCGCGGCAGGTCGGCGTCGTCGGGCTCCAGATCGGCCTGGTCGGCGCCGCTGAGGTGCCGGAAGAACCGCGTCGGGCGGTCGTCGTTGAGCTGGCTGTTGAGCTTGCGGAGGGCCTCGTCGGCGATCTGGCGGACCCGCTCGCGGCTGATCCCGATCTCGCTGGCGATCTGCTTGAGGGTCAGGGGCTCCTGCCCGTCGAAGCCGAAGCGCATGCGGAGGATGCGGGCCTCGCGCTCGTCGATGGCCTCGAGCAGCTTGCGGATGATGTGCAGCTCGTCGCCCTTGGCCATCGATTCGCTCGGGCAGCCCGTGCGGTGGTCGGCCAGCAACTCGGCGAAGTTCATCGACTCGCCCTGGTCGTCGCGGGCCTGGGCGGGCGAGCGGACGGCCTTCATCGCCCGCTTGATGATGCGGAGCTTCTTGAGCGGGAGCTGCATCTCGTCGGCGAGTTCCTGCATCGAGGGCGGGCGGCCCAGGCGCGACTCGAGCCGACGGGCGGACTGCTTCCACTTGGCGATCAACTCGACCATGTAGGCCGGGACGTGGATCGGTTGCGTGGCGTTGATGAGGGCGCGCTTGATGGCCTGCTTGATCCACCACGAGGCGTACGTGCTGAAGCGGGCGCCCTGGGCGGGATCGAAGCCCTCGACGGCGCGGAGCAGGCCGACGTTGCCCTCCTCGATCAGGTCCTGGAGCGTCAGGCCGCGGTTGACGTAGTTCTTGGCGATCGAGACCACGAGCCGGAGGTTGGCCCGGATCATGCGCTCGCGGGAGGGGGCGCAGTTGTCGTTGATGATGGACCAGCCGAGGGTCTTCTCGTCGTCCGCCGAGAGAAGGGGGATCTCGTTGATCTGCTTCAAATAGAGTTGGAGCCCCGATTGCGGGTCAGCGGTGGCCGGGGCGCGCGGAGACCGAAAGGTCGGCACTGGACGATCCCACTTTCCTCGAGTGTGAGCGAACCCGATGAGAGGCGCCTCGTGAACCGGGGCATGGGCTGCCGGGGAAAGCATACGCGGAGCCCCCGCCAAACGATCCATCGTCCGGGCCGATTGCGTGCTTGAGAGCGGTCTCAGGCTCGATCGGGGTGCGTCCGGGTTTGCACCGGGCATACCGACAGGGACGTCCGAATCGGGCGGGTCAGCGCGTCAAGATGGGCAAATTGCGGCGGGCAGGCCCGATAAAGCGCTTGCCGCTTGACTCCGCGGGGCGGAGCGCCCGCCGATCGGATGCGGGGCGGTTTACGTATAGTGGACAATCGTCCGCGGCGGGCGGGCGGTCTTGGGGGTGTTCACGCGGCATGAATCCCGATCTTTCCCACATTCTGCGCGACTGGCCCTACGAGACCGGCAAGATCAACGTTCGGCTCATCCAAGGGGAAGACGGCGAGCCGCGGGTGCAGATGCGCCTCGACCTGGGCATCCTCCAGATGCACGTCGACGGGCGGCCCGACGGCCAGCGCCCGCGCGGGTTCGAGTCGCTGCTGGAGTACCACGAGGCGCGGCTCGACGAGCACACGCGCGAGCACGGCGGGTCGTCGGCGTTCGCGCTGAGCGCGGAGGATTGCCGCGAGCTGCGCGAGGAGGCGGCGCAGTACTACCACCGGTACATGGCGCTGCTGGTGCTGGAGGATTTCGAGGGCGTGGTGCGGGACACGTCGCGGAACCTGCGCGTGCTGGACCTGTGCACCCAGCACGCCGAGAGCGAGAGCGACCGGCAGGCGCTCGAGCCGTTCCGGGCGTATATCACGATGATGCGGGCCCGGGCGCTGGCGAGCCAGGCGCTGGCGGACAACGAGCCCAAGGCCGCGCTGCACGCCATCGACGAGGGGCTGGAGGCGCTGCGGCGGCACTTCGGCGACAGCGGGCAGGACGGGGCGTTCGATTCCTCGAGCGAGGTGCAACTGCTCAAGGGCATGCGCGAGGCGCTGGTGCCCAAGCTGCCGGTGAGCCCGCGGGCGGAACTGAAGAAGCGGCTGGCCGAGGCGCTCAAGAACGAGAACTACGAGCTGGCGGCGATCCTGCGGGATGAACTGAAGCAGATGCCGGAGTGAGGGGCGGTCGCCGGGGGGCAACCGATCGGTGGCTCACCACTCGACGCCGCGGACGCCGCCATAGGGGCTGTCCATAAACACCCCGAGACCGGGAAAGTTGCCCGGGAACGTGCTGACGCCGCGGCGGGTGCTGCCATCGACCGCGAAGTAGGACATGGGCACGATGTTCATGCTGTCCTTGTGCTGCCTGAGGATCGCACGGTAGTCCGACCGGGTCGCGCAGTACGGCTTGATCTCGATAAGCAGCGACTTTCGGGCTGGAAAGAGCACATCCGTCAGCTTGAAGGGTCGGATTTTTAAGCGCGGCTCTGGTCTTTGGACGCTCCAGATCTGTGTCAGATCGACCCAGAATGAATGGCTCATCTCGTATCGAGCGTTGGCGGCGTTCTCCTCGCCGTACTCGGCGAAAAAATTGGTCGCCTGGTACGGGTCGTAAACAGGTTGGCCGGGGCAGGTGGCGCCCCGGGTCCAGCCATACATCGGCGACCACTGGTCGGGAAACACGCCGGTCCAGAATCCCCAGTTGAACCCAAAGAAACCGCCGACGTCGACGTCATCGTTGATCGGGAGCCGAAACCGGCGAACGCGGTACCCGGCGAAGGGAGGGTACTCGCGGTGATCGTTCGCATAGGTCGTGAGCAGAATCCCCGCCTGGCGGATGTTGAGTTGACAGCCGACTTCAAGTCGCGCGGCGCGAGCGCGCGCGAGGCCCGTCAGGACGAGACCGGTCAGGGTCGCGGTGATCAGGACGACCAGGGCAAGCTCGATGAGGGTGAATCCGCGCCTCATGGACAGTCTCCCAAGGCGATGGGCGTCCAGAGTTTAGACGAAGCCTGAAGCGCGTCGGAGAACTACAAAAAACTCTTGTCTCCCCGAACAGTGTTGGTCGCTTCGGTGTAGGAGCGGACGGGGTTTCAGCAGTCCGGCGGAGCTTCTTTGGGAGTATCCATGAGTCGACAAGTCCGCGTCGCCTTCACCGCGATTGCCATCGGTTCCGGTCCCGCAGCGTTCGCGGGCGAATCCGAGCTGCGCGCTGTGCGCGACTTGATGCAGCGGACCAGCGCGCTGGTGCCGAGCGTCGAAGGGCGCTTTGAACTGATCCAGAATCGGCATCGCGTGCACATCGTGCTCGACGGTGAAGGTCGCTACCTGTACGAGCGACGAAGCCCGCGGCCCGACGGTGGCGGCGGAGAAATGCCGTTGTCGCAGGCGGTGATGTCCGACGGCGATCGGCTCTGGGAGTACGTTCCGCAGCGCGGCGGCTACTCGGAGGTCGCCAGCGAGAGTGGCCGACTCCCGCGATGGGAATGGCTTTACACGCCCTGGCCGCTGCTGGGGAGGGTCGCCGAATTGGTCCAGCAGGACCCGGCCGCGCGAGCGGGCACGACGGCGGACGGGGGGATGGAAGTCGAGTTGGCGGCTCAGGGTCTGCTGCTGCGGTTCAACCGCGACGGACGCCTGTCGTTCATCCGCAGCATGCCTCGGCCGCCAGCCGAGAATGGCTCCAGAACGACCGAAGTGGAATTTGAGCAGTACGAACGGATCTCGGCCGCGGGCGACGCGGCCGTCTGGCTGCCGACAGTCATCTCGCAACGAATCACCATGGAACCCGGCGAGGCACCGGCGGTCATCACGCTCAGGGCGGCTCGATGGAGCGTCGGCGTACCGGCGGAAGAAGTCAGCCGGCTCGTTCGCTTCGATGCCGCGGTCTATGGCCAGCCCGCACCGCTCGGGCCAGCGAAGCCCCCGAGCGGACCGCCGGCGCACCGCGGCGGCGAGTTGCCTCAACGGCCGGCACCGTCCGCATCGGACCCACTCACGCGGTCGCCATGGTTCTGGCTCGCGGCGTGCCTGGGCCTCGTGGGCGTCTGGGGCGCGCTGCGGTGGTGGCGCCGCTAGCGGCTCTGGGGCCCGATTCATGTGAGCGGCGGCGGGCGGTGGCCGCGAGGCTCTACCCTCTCGCGTGATGTGGGACCTGGTCCGCTCGATCTACGCGCGACGGATTGTCAACGTCAACGTGAACGTGCTGGCGGCGGGCGTGCTCGCGCTGGGGCCGGTGCTGCTGATCGTCAAGGGGTATCACCGGCTCGGGCTGCCCAGCGAGTGGCTGCCGGCGGTGACCTTCGTGGCGGACGTGGTGTGCGATGTGGCGATCTATTACGGGCTGCACTTTCTGGCGAACCACGCGCCGTGGCGGCTGAACCCGGTGCACGCCGTGGCGGACGCGACGGTGGAGCATGTGCCGTTCTTCCGCGACGCGACGCGGATCCAGTTCCAGCGGATGGTGATCGCGCCGATCCTCTACGGGCTGTGGCTGGGGAGCCAGTGGGTGCTGGTGCACACGTTCCGGTGGGACCCGGTGCCGGCGACGGCGGTGGGGTTCGTGCTGGGCGTGGGCGTGGCGCGGACGCTGCACACGATGTGGATGCTGTGGGAGGGGCGGCGGGCGGCGGCGGGGCCGGCGGGGGGCAAGAGCCCGGAGGCGCGGCTGGACGCGGCGGAGCCGAAGCCGACGCCGCGGCGGCGGGAGACGGTGGGGTAGTCAAGGCAGGCGGGCTGGGAAGCCCGCCACCACTCTGGCTTGACCCAGGCGGGCTGGGAAGCCCGCCCCACCCACTCTTGTCTGACCCAGGCGGGCTGGGAAGCCCGCCCCAACCGCCTCTGGCAATGACGGCTGGACACGGGCGTTAGGCTGGGGCCCTCGCAGGAGTCGGCGATGCCCCCGCAGCTATCCGCGTCCGCGAACCACGCCCCCGGGGCGGCTGGCACGAATGGTGCCCAGGCCGCCACCCCCCCACCGCCGGCGTCACCAACGCATGCCGGGGTGAAGCCGGGCGTGAAGGTCGCGGCGGCGTCGGCGTCGCTGAACCCGATCCGCAAGCAGGACTTTGACTTTGCGGCGGCGCGGCACCTGCTGTGGCGGGCGGGCTTCGGCGGGACGCCCGACCAGGTGCAGATGCTGGTGACGTGGGGGCCGGAGAAGGCGGTTGATTATCTGCTGGACGCGGAGAAGGTGCCCTTCGAGGAGCCGCGGGCCGAGACGTTCGACAAGGACATCATGCGGCCGCTGAGCGACGAGGAGAAGCGCGAGCAGCGGCGGGCGCAGCAGGCCCGCGACGAGGACACGCTGGCGAAGTTCCGGATGGCGCGGCAGCAGGCCGAGCAGACCGACCGCGAGCAGATGAAGCGGGTCCAGCAGTGGTGGCTGAAGCGGATCGTGCAGACGCCCCGGCCCTTGGAAGAGAAGATGGTGCTGTTCTGGCACGGGCACTTTGCCACCAGCTACCGCACGATCGAGAACAGCTACCACCTCTACCAGCAGAACCAGTTCTTCCGCAAGCACGCGCTGGGGAACTTTGGCGAGATGCTGACGGGCATCATCCGCGACCCGGCGATGCTCAAGTACCTGAACAACGACGCGAGCCGCAAGGGCAAGCCCAACGAGAACCTGGCCCGCGAGCTGATGGAATTGTTCAGCCTGGGCGAGGGGAACTACGAGGAGGCCGACATCAAGGAGGGCGCGCGGGCGCTCACGGGCTACACGTTCAACGACGATCAGTTCGAGTTCCAGAAGAACAACCACGACACGGGCGACAAGCGGATCCTCGGCAGCCGGGGTCCGCTGGACGGGGACGACTTCGTTAAGGCGATCCTGGCGCAGCCGGCGTGCGGGCGGTTCATCGCGACCAAGCTGTACCGGTACTTCGTGATCGATTACCCGTCGGGCCGCAAGGGGATCGACCAGCCGGCGCAGCAGGTGATCGCGGAACTCGCGCGGACGTTCTCGTCGCGGTACGAGCTGCGGCCCGTGCTGCGGCGGCTGCTGCTGAGCCAGCACTTCTACGACCCGATGGTCCGCGGGGAGCAGATCAAGAGCCCGGTGCAGCTCGTGGCGGGTGCGCTGCGGTCGCTCAACGCTCCCGCACGCGACCTGGGCACGCTGTGCGATGCGCTCAACCAGATGGGGCAGAACATCTTCTATCCGCCCAGCGTCAAAGGCTGGGACGGCGGGCGGTCGTGGATCAACACCGCGACCATGTTCGTCCGCCAGAACACGCTGGTGTTCCTGCTCACCGGCCAGCGGCCCAAGGGCCGCGACGGGAACGCGGCGATCGAGAAGTTTGACCCCAGCCCGCTGCTGGCGGGTCTGGCCGATGCGTTCCCGGGCTCGACGGGCGACCCGAACCTGCTCCTGGACGCGCTGCTGGAGTTCACGCTGGGCACGCGCGAGCCGGCGGGCAAGCAGGCCATCGCCGACGTGTGGGCGGCGTCGCGCGGGAAGCCCAACGCTCAGGCGCTGACGGAGTTGCTGCTGCTCATCACGGCGATGCCGGAGTATCAGTTGTGCTGAGGGGGAAGGGCCGAGGGGTGACGGCCGAGGGCCGAGGCGCTGGTTGAGTGATTCAGGGGTGGACCATGCAAACCCACGCATTCACACGTCGTGACTTTCTTCGCTCGGGGGTTGTGCTGGCTTCGTCGGCGTACGCGCTGCCGCAGTTCCTGCACGCCACGGCGTACGGGCTGGCGCAGCCGGCGCCCGGGGCGACGAGCATCCCGGGCGTGCCGGAGGACCACATCCTCGTGGTCGTGCAGCTCTCGGGGGGGAACGACGGGCTGAACACGGTGATCCCGTGGCGCGATGACGGGTACCGCAAGGCGCGGCCCGGGATCGGGATCGCGGCGGACAAGGTGCTCAAGCTGGGCGACACCGGCGTCGGGCTGCACCCGGCGATGACCGGGCTGCGCGCGCTCTACGACGAGGGGCTGCTGGGGCTGGTGCAGGGCGTGGGCTATCCCAACCCCAACCGCAGCCACTTCAAGAGCATGGACATCTGGCACACCGCCGAGGAGGACGCGACGGGCAACGGCTGGCTGGGACGGTACTTTGACAGCGAGTGCTGCGGCTTCGGCAAGGGCGAGTCGGGCACGGCCGAGAGCACCGTGAGCCCGCAGATCGGCGTGGCGATCGGGCCGGCGGCGCCGCTGGCGATGCAGGGGCAGAAGATCAAGGCGCTGTCGTTTGAATCGGCCGAGCTCTTCCGCTGGACCGGGCAGGATGCGGCCAAGCCCCTCGCCGAGCCGTACAACCGGTTGGTGCAGGCGGCGCCGCCCTCGGGGATCGACCCGGCGAGCAACCGGGCGTTCCTGACGCGGACGGCACTCGACGCGCAGGTGTCCAGCGACCTGATCCGCAAGGCGGTGGCGGCCAAGCCCCGCGTGACGTACCCCGCCAGCGACCTCTCGCGGCAGTTGCAGATGGTCGCGAGCATGATCGCGGCGAACCTGCGGACGCGCGTGTACTACGTCACCATGGGCGGGTTCGACACGCACTCGGGCCAGGGCGGCGAGAACGGGCGGCACGCGAACCTGCTGCGGCAATACGCCGAGGCGGTCGCGGCGTTCGCCAAGGACCTGCAGGCGCAGGGCAACGCGGGGCGCGTGCTCACGATGACGTTCTCGGAGTTCGGCCGGCGCGTGAGCCAGAACGCCAGCC
>FRDC01002911.1_pt1 | contig 16846 bp, 16 predicted proteins | sample 1106171 | NCBI WGS metagenome assembly FRDC01 (sample SAMEA3930566, study PRJEB13176) | freshwater metagenome | biome: Drinking water system; feature: drinking water; material: water | place: Singapore | collected 2014-12-20 | reverse complement strand
GTTCAGTTGTTCGACAGTTGGGTCGGCTGTCTCTCAGCCGGAGACTATGCGGAGTACGTCAAGCCCCATGTCGAGCTCATCTTCAACGGGTTGCAGCGCGAGGGCGTCCCGTTGATTCATTTCGGAACCGGGACGACGGCCATTTTACGGCAGATGCGAGAGGCCGGCGGGGACGTGATCGGCGTCGACTGGCGGATTCACCTGGACGAAGCCTGGTCCCTGATTGGATACGACCGTGCCGTGCAGGGCAATCTTGACCCCGTCACGTTGTATGCCCCGCTCCATGAGATCGAGCGCCGCGTCGAGGATATCCTCCGCCGTGCCGGTGGCCGCAACGGGCACATCTTCAATCTCGGCCATGGCATCCTACCGACGACTCCCGTGGACCATGTCGAAGCCGCCATCGATATGATCCATAAGTTGAGCCAACGTTGATCTGTCGATGGCCAATCGTCATGTATCATTCGTGGGAAGTTTCTGCGCCGCTTGAGCTCGCGATTGACGGTTGACGAATGACGAAGAGCGATGTGTCAAGCGGACAACGTCCCACCGCCGTGCTACTGATGGCCATGGGCGGACCCGACAGTCTGGACAACGTCGAGCCGTTCTTGCTCGACGTGCGGGGTGGACGGCCGACCCCGCCGGAACTGGTGGAAGAAATCCGAGAGCGGTATCGGGCCACCGGCGGCAAGTCTCCTGCCCTCGGGATCACCAAAGACGTGGCCAAGAAACTCGAGGCGCGCCTGAATGCGTCCAGCGGCCGGCGATATCGCGTGTATGTCGGGTTGCGGCACTGGCACCCGTTCATCAAAGAGACGTTCGCCGAACTCCTGGTCGAGAGGCCCGATCAGGTCATCGGGTTTTGCATGGCGCCGCAGCAATCGTCGCTCAGCACTGGTGCGTACAGAAAGAAAGTCGAAGAAGCGCAACAGGCCCATCGGAGCGCCTGCCTGGTCAGCTACGTGGGAAGTTGGAACCGGCATCCGAAGCTGATCGCCGCTCTCGTCGAGCGTATTGCACAAGGGCTGGAGCGGTTTCCCGTCGAGATACGCGCCCAAGTGCCGGTGTTGTTCACCGCCCACAGCCTGCCTGAGCGTATCGTCGCGATGAAGGACCCCTATCCGGACGAAGTCCAGGGTACGGTGCAGGCTGTGACCGCAAAGCTTGGCGGTCAGCCGACAAGATTCGCCTATCAGAGTCAAGGCCGCTCGAGCGAACCGTGGCTGGGTCCGACAGTGGAATCGGTCATCGAAGAGCTGAGCCACGCTGGACAGAAGTACGTGCTCGTTGCCCCGATCGGATTTCTCTGCGACCACGTCGAAACGTTGTACGATATCGACATCGAGCTCAAACAACTGGCCGCCGCCAAGGGAATACGGCTTGAGCGCATGGCCATGTTGAACGATTCGCCGGCCATGATCGACACGTTGGTCGACGTCTTGGCGGCCCATGAAGCCGCGCAGCCCGCTTCATCGTGAACCATTCCCGCACAGTCGCAGTCGTCGGCGGAGGCATCTCCGGTCTGGCCACGGCGTTGTCGCTGCTCGAACGGGCCGTGGCCGCCGGGCTCGCGATCCGGTGCACCGTGCTCGATGCCAGCCCGGCATGGGGCGGCAAGATCGTCACCCACCGGATCGGTGATCTCGTCACTGAGGCGGGGCCGGACTCCTTCCTCTCAAACAAGCCGGCCGGCCTTCAGTTGGTCGAGAAGCTGGGCCTCACCGATCAACTCATCAACACGAACGAGACGGGCAAGAAAGCTTTCGTCTATTCGAACGGGCGTCTCTGTGAACTGCCGGAAGGATTGGTCGTCATCACGCCGGGCCAGATCACGCCGTTCATGAAAAGCGGGCTTTTGTCTCTCGGGGGCCTCGCCCGCATGGGGCTCGATCTCCTGCTGCCCGCGAAGCGGGAACAGGAGGACGAATCGGTCGCCTCGTTTTTTCGGCGGCGCTTTGGTCGCCAGGCGTTCGATCGGATGATGGAACCGTTGATGGCGGGTATTTATGCCGGTGATGCCGAACAGATGAGCCTCAAGGCCACCTTCCCTCGTTTCCTCGAGCTGGAGCGACAATATGGCAGCGTGATTCGGGGTATGATGGCGGCCAAGCATGCGGCTGGCGGACGCCGATCCGAAAGCGGGAGGCGCACGATGTTCGTGAGTCTCAAGAACGGATTGGAAGAGCTGGTCGTGGCGCTGGTGGCCCGGCTTCGCACGTTGGGTGCCGATCTGAAGCTGGGCTCGTCGGTGGAGTCCTTGCGTGTGCGATCCCACCAGTTGGGCAAGTGGACCTACGACGTGATGGTGAACGACGGAACTGCCGTATCGGTCGACGCCCTCGTGTTGGCCACACCGGCCTATGTGAGCGCCGATCTGCTTCGCCCGTTGACGCCGATTGCAGCCGGTCTGCTGGAGCGTATTCCCTATGCTTCAACGGCCACGATTGCGATGGCTTATCCGGCGTCGGTGATCGGCGGAGCCGTCCAGGGATTCGGTTTCGTCGTGCCGCGAGCCGAGCGGCGGGATTTGGTGGCAGCGACTTGGACGTCGCTCAAGTGGCCCCATCGCGCTCCCCCCGAGCGTCTGATGGTGCGTTGTTATGTCGGGGGGGTAGGGCGCGAGGGGATCTTGGACCTCGACGATCGTGCGTTGGTCGCCAGGGTGCAGGCGGAACTGCGGGACATGTGCGGGCTGACGGCACAGCCGACCTACGTCGAGGTCAACCGCTGGATGATGGCGATGCCGCAATACCTGTTGGGGCACCTCGCCCGGCTGGAACAAATCGACTCGGCGCTGGGCCGCTACGGAGGACTGATCCTGACCGGGGCGGCGTACCGGGGTGTCGGCATTCCGGATTGCATCCGCGACGGGGACTTGGCGGCGGAGCGCACCGTGCGTTATCTTTCCGGCGAACGTGCATGAAGGAAGGACTGGGATGGCGACAGACACTAATAAGATGACGATTCTCGATGTCAGCGGCCCGTTTCGAGAGCCGCGTGAACAGGTCTTTTCCTACGACTATTCCATCCAACGGGCCAATTGGCCCTTACCCCATGCAGTGCGGGTGAAGGTGGGCATTCCCGAGGAACTGGACGTCCTGCGAAGCAAACTGCTTGGCTCCGTGGCTGGAACGCCGGGCCAACAGCTGCTCATCTCCCAGGTGTTGAGCCGGCGCATCGCGGACGAGAAAATACGGCTGGCCGAAGCGGAAGGACAGTTACAAGACCGGCGAGAGGTGATTGTGCCTCTCTACGCTGGGCCCGACGCCCATCGGTTTCCGAGACTGGAGGAGTGGTTGGAGCGGGATCGGGAGACCTTGCGGGCGGAAATCAGGAAGCGGGTCAATTTGTAGCACGTTGAGGATGGATTGACCGTGGCTGCTCAGAATACCTTCCGATAGTGCTTTGAATGGACGCCGGATTCGTCCGCGAATCCGACGGAGCCGGTGTCGGGGGCGCTCGTGTTGTTCAGATCGATCCGATAGTGTCCTCGGATTTCTTCCATCGCTACCTCAAACGGCACCTTGGACGGGTAGAGCCCGCCGGGCGCATGGGCTCCGCGGGTGAGCGTGCGCAGCACCTCGGCCGCGGCAAACTTGGCATCGGAGACGACGTAGATTTCGGCGACCGCATGGTCGCCGAGCTTGTGACCTGGCGTGGTGGCGGGTAGCAGATCCCCGAGCGTCCCGGCCAGCCGCTCTTTCCGCAACCGCTTCAAGAGCCCGACGACCTGGCTTTCCGTAGCTTGTTCCGGCACAACGAGGCTCACCGCGTTCATGTCGGGTACGGTCGCCTGCACTTTGAAGATGACGGGCGCCGCTTCGGGGTCCTCGATCACGGGTCCTGCGGGGCCTTCCGTTCCGGTCGCCTGCTTATTCTTCGAGCTGGGCACAATAAGCGCGACGAAGAGCCAGAGACCCAGCAGGACTCCGAAGACGACGATCAACGGGTGGATGCCGGCGCGTTTGCCGTCTTGATAGTCTTCACTCATGGCCGCTCCGCGTCTGCCGACTGCCTGGCCTTGGCCTCATCCCACAGCCGGTTCATGTCGTCGAGTGAGAGCTCGGCCACTGCGCGGCCCGATTGGGCGGCCTGCGCTTCGATGTATTGGAATCGAGCCACGAAGCGATTCACCGCCTGGCGCAGCGCGTCTTCCGGGTTCACTTTGACGAAACGCGCCACGTTCACGAGCGAGAATAACACGTCACCGAACTCAGAGGCGATCTCCCGCTGCTTGGAGAGATCCTGTCCCTCCGAGGAGGGCAGACGGATCGCCGCACGCAGCTCGCGGATCTCCTCTTCGACCTTGCTCAGCATCTGATCGAACCCGCGATGGTCCTGGCTCCAGTCGAATCCGACGCGGGACGCGCGCGCTTGGATCTGGTAGGCCCTCAACAGTGCCGGCAGCGTATTGGGCACTCCGTCGAGGACCGAGTCCGACCGGCCGGCTGCCTGCCGTTCCGCTTTCTTGATGTCTTCCCAGCGGGCCAGGACCTGCTCGGCGTTCGCCGGTTTCGGATCGTCCGCTCCATTGGGGAAAACGTGAGGATGGCGGCGAACGAGTTTGTCGGCCAGATGGGTCATGACGTCGTCGACAGTGAAGTGGCCGGCTTCCGCCGCAATTTGGCTATGAAACAACACTTGGAGCAGGACGTCCCCGAGTTCTTCCGGCAGTTTCGCACAGTCGTGGTGATCGATGGCGTCCAGCACCTCGTACGTTTCCTCGAGCAGATACGGCTTCAACGACTCGTGCGTCTGCTTGCGGTCCCACGGGCAGCCGTCCTGAGCCCGCAGGGCCGCCATCAATTCGGTCAGTTTATCGAAGTGTCGGGACATAGCCGTTGTCAGGATCGGGTTGAACGCCGGCCATTATACCTGGTTCGAGCCCTGCTTCAACGAGTTGCGTGCTCATAGGCCCTATGGTACGCTCCCTGTGATTTTACGTGGAGGAGCCAGAGTGGCCGGCGACAGAGAAGAAGGATTCGTCGTTCGCGACAAGCGGGGCGGCGGATCGGACAAGCCCGCTCCCGCATCGGCTGTATCCGCCCAAGAGACTCGAGCCGCTTCGTCCCAGGAACCACCGCACGGCAGCGGTCTGCCGGTCACGTTCGCCTCGTTTGTCATTTCCTTGGGCAGTTCATCGCTCATGCTGATGGGAGAGCAATTGGACCCTCAACAGCCGGCCATGCCGGTCAATTTGCCTCAAGCCAAAGAAATTATCGACCTCCTGTCGGTTCTGGAAGAAAAGACGAAGGGCAACCTCACACACGAAGAACAAACGGTGTTGCGGGACATGCTGTATGCCTTGCGCATGAAGTATGTGAGCCTGACCACCGCCAAGTGATCCCTGCCGCACCGGCGACGTACCCTTCGCAGCTCGGAGCCGCACGACCGTTTCATCCAGAGGGCTGTGGCCTCTCGCAGTATCGTGCCGATAGGAAGGACTGCCGGCAGTGACTGAATTCTACAAGAGGCCGGGATTGGCGGGCTGGACCGGACCCGAGCGCCGGACGCCGTCTGAGGAGCCTGCGCCTGTCTGGCCGGGATCCCCTGCCGAGCCTGAACGCCGGAAGCGGCATCTGCGACCGGTCTGGATCGTCCTGCTCCTCCTGGTCTGTTGCCTGTCGCTGACCTTCTACTACACGCAAATGGTCGTACCGGGGGCGGAGGATACCGACTCCTTCATCCCGACAACGAGTTATGCGCTCGTGCTGCTGCTGATCAACCTCGATCTGATCGGGGTGGTCGTGTTGCTTCTGTTGCTCTCCCGCAATCTGATCAAGGCCTACTTCGAGCGCCGGCACCGCCTGATTGGATCCGGTTTCCGGACGAAACTGGTAGCCGCCTTCATTGGATTCTCGCTGATTCCGACCGTGCTGTTGGCCATGGTAGCTAGCGGATTGGTGAACAAGGCGGTGGACGTCTGGTTCAGCGATCAAATCGACAAGGTCATGCGCGATTCGTATGAAGTCGCCAGGATGCAGCATGCCGGCCACATCACATTGGCCGTGAACAGCGCACGGGCGATCAGCCACGAGATCTTCCGTGAAGACCTGCTGCTACCGGAACAACGGGACCTGCTCGTGTCCGCGATGAACCGGAAGCGAAGTGAGTTCGGGGTGGCCGGCATCGAAGTGTATTCGGCCAAGATGGAAACACTGACGAAGTCGCTCGATCCCGAGGTTCCGGCGGGCGTGTTGGACTTGCCGATCGGGCAGTTGGTTTTGCAGGCGATCAACGGCAAACAGGAAGCGAACACGGTGCAGGAGGCCCAAACAGGGCGGCTGGTGCGGGCGGCAGCGCCCATCGCGTTGACCGGACGGGGCGGCGAAGTCGGCGGGGTCGTTGTGGTCGATGCCTACGTACCGGAGTCGCTGCTCGCCAAGATGGATGGCATCGGGCGACAGTATGAAGAGTACAAACAGATTAAGGCAATGAAGAACCCCATCAAGGCCGGCGCCTATTTGTTCGTGGCGGTGATCACGGTGCTGATTCTGTTTGGTGCGACGTGGTTCGGGTTCTACGTCGCCAGAAGTATTACGGTTCCCATTCAACACCTTGCCGAAGCGACCGAGGCGATCGCGCAGGGCGATTTGTCCGTACGGATCGACGCCAAGGCCACCGATGAAATTGGGACGTTGATCGAGTCGTTCAACCGCATGACGACCGATTTACAGAGCAGCAAGTCGGCCATCGAAGCCGCCAACGATTCTCTGCAACGGAACAACCAGGAACTGGACCGCCGGCGGGCCTACATCGAAACCGTCGTCGATACGATTGCGGCCGGCCTGCTGTCGATCGACAGGCAGGGGACCATCACCAACTTCAATCCTTCGGGGGAACGAATTCTGGGGCTGGCAGCCGGCCGCGTGCAGGGACGGCAGGCGAACGAGGTCTTCAAGGAATTCAATCTCGGACTGTTCCAGACGCTGTACGACCGGATGCTGCAGGACCAGCGCGACGATCTGACGCTCGACGGGACGGTCGAGGTCGAGGGCAAGTTTTTGACCATTGCTCTGCACGGCTCTCGCATGAAGGACGAGACCGAGCAGGATTTGGGAGTCGTCCTCGTGTTTGAAGATCTGACCGAGCTACTGAAGGCGCAGAAAGTGGCGGCCTGGCAGGAAGTCGCCCGGCGGGTGGCGCATGAAATCAAGAACCCGCTCACACCGATTCAGTTGTCGGCACAGCGGATGCGCAAGAAGTTCTTTGAAAAAGCGCCCGACTTCGAGCGGGTGTTCGACGAGTCGACCAACGTGATCGTCAACGAGGTGACCAGCCTCAAGCACATGGTGGACGAGTTCTCCAAATTCGCGCGGCTGCCTGCGCCGCAGTTGACGCAACAGTCGCTGCACGACGTAATCAATGAAGTGGTGGCCCTCTACCGCGGCGCGCACAAGGACGTCGAGGTGATCGTCAGCTTGGACGAGGATCTGCCTTCGCTGAAGTTTGATTGGGAACAGATTAAACGTGTGCTGGTGAACCTATTGGACAACGCCATCCAGGCCATGAATCAACGGGGCCGGGTTTGGCTCACGACCCAATACGATACCAAGCGGCGGCGGGCGGTCTTGACGATCGCGGATGAAGGGAGCGGCATTGCACCAGAGGATCAGGAGAAACTGTTCGTGCCCTATTTCACCAGAAAGAAGACGGGCACCGGCCTAGGGTTGGCGATCGTGCGCCGGATCATCACCGACCACGAAGGGCAGATTCAAGCCGGGAACAACCAGCCCAAGGGGGCGGTCTTTACCTTCGAGTTGCCGGTGTAAAGAAGTTGCTGAAAAGTCCACATGCCGACAAGCTGGCAGGAGACCGTATCATGTCAGCCTGTCGAGTGCGTGTGGGCAGGTGTCTAACCAAAGAGGAACTATGTCGGCTTCGATTTTGATCGTCGATGACGAGGAAGCGATCCTGGCGTCGCTGAGCAGTATCTTGCAGGACGAAGGGTATGAAGTCACCACCGCCAAGAGCGGCGGGGAGGCGCTGCGCATCTTTACGACGGACCCGCCCGACCTGGCGATTCTCGACATCTGGATGCCCGAAATGGACGGGCTCGAAACTCTGAAGCGCGTGCGCGAGTTGGTGCCAACGGCTCAGGTGATGATGATGTCGGGCCACGGGTCCATCGAAACCGCGGTGAAGGCCATCAAGCTTGGGGCGTACGACTACATCGAGAAGCCGCTGTCACTCGAGAACGTCACGTTGCGCGTGAAGCATGCGCTGGAGCAGTACCGGCTCGAGGAAGAAAATCGGTCTCTGAGGACCAAGGTCCAACGCAAGTTCGAACTGGTCGGCCAGTCGGCGGCGATGCAGCAACTCCGGCAGCTCATCGGAACAGCCGGCCCGACGAACAGTCGTGTCTTGATCGGGGGGGAAAACGGCACGGGGAAAGAATTGGTCGCGCGGGCCATCCATGTGCAAAGCGCCAGAGCCGATCGGCCGTTCGTGGCGGTGAATTGCGCAGCCATTCCCGAAACCTTGATCGAGAGCGAGCTGTTCGGCCACGAAAAGGGTTCGTTCAGCGGCGCCACGTCGATGAAGCGGGGACAGTTCGAGCAAGCGGACGGCGGCACGCTCTTTCTCGACGAGATCGGCGATATGAGCCTGAGCACTCAGGCGAAGGTCTTGCGGGCGCTGCAAGAACAGCAATTCACCCGTGTCGGCGGAACCAAGCTATTGAAGGTAGACGTCCGGGTGCTCGCGGCGTCCAACAAGGATCTGTTGAAAGAAATTGAAAAAGGGCAGTTTCGCGAGGACCTCTATTACCGGCTCAACGTCGTTCCGGTCGTCGTGCCGCCGCTGCGCGAACGGCGTGAGGACATTCCTCTGCTCGTCCGTCATTTCATGAAGCTGCATGCCGAGGAGCAGGGCCTGCGTCTCAAGGAAATCACGCCTGAAGCCATGTCTGTTTTCCAGCAGTACGACTGGCCGGGAAACATCCGCGAGCTGCGGAATTTGATCGAGCGGTTGATGATCATGGTACCCGGTCCGGTCATCGATACGGCCCAAGCGAATCTGTCGCTGCAGGTGCGTCCAGGCGGACCGGCGTCGGCGCCAGGGGTTGCCGCTGCCGCTCCGACGGTCAGCCCGCTGTTCACGACCCACTACGACTCGTTGCGCGACGCCCGCAATGCTTTCGAAAAGGAATATATCGGCCGCAAGCTCCGTGAGCATCATTGGAACATCTCGCGCACCGCGGAAGATTTGAAAGTCGAACGCAGCCACTTGCATCGGAAGATCAAGCTGCTGGACGTGGAGATGCGGCCGGAAACGTAGGCCGCGCCGGTGCTTCCGCTTGCTGGTCTCCGACGCGACCCTCTCGTGCGTCGCCAAGCGAAGTTCCTGCTGCCTCACCATGCTCTGCGGCGCGCACGGTTATGGCACTGGTTATTCCTCGTGTCGTTCGCCGTCCTGGCATTCCCTCGGCCACGCCATGGTCAGGGTACCTCGGTCAGTTCCACCTTTCCTCCTTGGCGACACCGATGGGGTCCCGCTTCTCCAGCAAGATCACGGAGTGCCCGGCCAGCTGAGAAGACGAAGAGTGAGGAAATCTGGGGCGGCACTACTGACTTCGCGTTGACCAATCCGACGGCCCTCCGTTAAGATGCGCCTCCCCCTATGACAACCTATCGCGAAGCCGGTGTGGACATCGACGCGGGAGACGAGTTTGTCGACCGCATCAAGCCGCTCGTCCGTTCCACGTTCCGTGCGGAAGTATTAACCGACCTCGGCGGTTTTGGAGGACTGTTCAATCTCCAGGCCAAGAAGTACCAGGATCCCGTGTTGGTGTCCGGGACCGACGGCGTCGGAACGAAGCTGAAAATCGCCTTCATGATGGACAAACACGACACGGTCGGGATCGACCTGGTCGCCATGTGTGTGAACGACATCGCGGTGAGCGGGGCCGAGCCGTTGTTCTTTCTTGACTATTTCGCGACCGGCAAACTCGCCGTGCCGAAGGCCCGCGAGGTCGTGGCCGGCATTGCTGATGGCTGCCGCCAGGCAGGATGTGCTTTGATCGGCGGAGAAACGGCGGAGATGCCGTCGATGTATGCGGACGGGGAGTACGACTTGGCCGGATTCGCCGTGGGAGTCGTCGACAAGCCAAAGATGATCGATGGAAAGTCGATCCGGCCGGGCGACGTGATCGTGGGCCTGGCATCGACCGGTCTGCACAGCAACGGATTCTCTTTGGCGCGTCGCGTGTTCTTCGACAAAGCGAAGCTGGCGGTCGACAGCAGGCTTCCGGATTTGGACCGGCCGCTCGGCGAGGTGCTCCTGACTCCGACCCGCATCTACGCGAAGCAGATTTTGGCCCTCATCCAAGACTGTCCGATCAAAGGTATCGCCCACGTGACCGGCGGGGGAATCACTGAAAATCTTCCACGCGTGTTTCCGGTCGGCGTGCGGGCGAAAATCTCCCGCAAAGCCTGGGCGATTCCTCCGGTGTTCGAGACCTTGAGCCGGCTCGGCCAAGTCGAGCGGGACGAAATGTATCGAGTCTTCAATATGGGTATCGGGCTGATTCTCATCGTGCCGGCCGCCTCAGCCTCCTCGGTATTGGCCAAGGCGGCGGCGTTGGGAGACCGCGGGTCGGTGATTGGAGAAATCGTGGCGGGGCAGGAACCCGAGGTGGAGTATGTCGATTAACCGGACGACTCCGCTTCGTGTGGCGGTGCTCGCCTCGGGTCGCGGATCGAATCTACAGGCCGTGATCGATGCCGTCGAGTCCGGGCAGGTCCAAGCCAAGATCGTCGCCGTCATCAGCAATAAGAAAGATGCGGCGGCGTTGGAGCGGGCTCGCACACACAAACTCACGGATATTTTTGTCGATCCGAAACCGTACGCCGGTCGGCCGGACAGTCGAGAAGCCTACGATTGGGAGCTTCTTCAAATCCTCAATCAACACGACGTGGAGTTGGTCCTGCTGGCCGGCTACATGAAAATCGTCACCAAGGTGCTCGTCGATGCGTTCGCCAATCGGATGATGAACATTCACCCGTCGCTCCTGCCGTCCTTTCCCGGCCTAGACGTGCAGAAGAAGGCGATCGAGTGGGGCTGCAAGCTGGCCGGCTGCACGGTGCACTTCGTCACGGAAGGCGTCGACGAAGGACCCATCATCCTTCAGGCGGCCGTGCCTATCCTGGACGGCGACACGCCGGAATCACTCGCGGCGCGTATCCTCGTACAGGAGCACAAGATCTACCCGAAGGCGGTACAACTCTTCGCGCAAGGCCGCTTGCGCGTTGAAGGCCGCCGGGTGCTTATCGAAGAGGCGAAACCCACCGGTGAAGCCGTGATCAGCCCTTCCTAGCAGAAGCTGGCAAATCTTCTTTCACCCGGTGCCACCCTCCGTCCCGGGTTCGGTCCTGAAGCCTGTTCACCGGCTCCTACCAAGGGGCGCGTTTGAACGAAGCGTCGCTACCTACTTTGACGTCTGCAAAGCCGATGTCCTCGAATGTGTTTGCTTCTTCAGCAGGCCTTAAAGCTGTTCTCGATGAGGTGGGCGTTACAGTGGTCTCTATCACGGCAGGACCACATTTGTGTGGAGTATCGTACCCCTCAAATGCAACCCATTGTCCGCTCGGCATCCGTCTAAGATTGATAGACTTGCCACACGATTTATAGCGACGGCGGTATGCCACTAGAGCCCCGCTTCTTTTAGAAATGGACTAGGGCTCACACTGTTCTTGCAGATGCTTTTGAGATACGAGATCAAACAGATTGGAGGAAGCTCTCGTCATGGCAACATAGAACAATCGTCGTTCGTCTTCCGTCGGAGCCTTGCTGTGTGGAATGTGTTGCACGTCGTCAGAATGACAGGGTGCCACTGCAAACCCTTTGACTTGAAATAGATCAATAGTGCGACTCCCCCCACGTCATCCTTTCCAGCATTTGATTGACGAGCGCGTTCGAGGGCTCGCTCCATCGTTTGCACAAAATCGTCGATATTCCCTTTGAAGCTGACGGCCACATCGTACAATTCTCCCAAAGGCACTTTCTCATCAACCACATCCTCCAGACTTCCAATCATGCCTTGAAGGCCGTGGAACTTCTTGGCAAGGACATCGAAAGTCATAACCATACTCGGCGCATCGAGAACCTCTCGAACGGCTGAAGCCAGGTGACTTTCTTGTGCTTTCGGGATGGTCCTGTAGAGTACGGCGAAGTCGTTGAATTCCAGTTTGGCGTTACCCCTTCTCACTTTGGGGAGCGCAAGCTGTATTATCGGCGCTGCGCTGTGATCTGATTCACCTCGGCGTTTTGAAGTTGGGGCGAGCCACTGTCCATCTCCTGTCTTGTCGATGCGCACGACGGTGGCGAGACTGCCTTTTGGTTGCCGATAATCCACGGTCAGCATCAGTACCACGTCGGGCTGGATCTCGGTGTACATCATCGGATGGCTGACTCACGTGTAAGTGATGGTTACATACCGGCAAGTGCGGGTGCTATACGCCCTAGGCGGCGTTCGCTTTACGAGACACGGCCTGGTCCAGCAGAGAAAGCGCTTGTTCCATCCCCCGGTGGGCCGCGTCTAGTTCTGCCGTGAGCGAGTGTAGTCGCCGTTCAAACTCTTTCAGCCGCGGCTGCGATTCCTGCAACTGCGCTTCTAGCCGCGCCACGGTTCTCGGTTCTTTCCCCTCTGTGCTGGCCCTCCTTCGGGGAGTCGATGAACTGACAGGACCAGGTCGGAGCTGACCGTGGTTCTCCTGGGCCAATGCGAGGGAACGAGGGCTTGTATGCTTTGTAGTCAGCGACTGCTCAAGTTGGACGCTGGGATAGAACCTAATAAACCCATCACTCGAATACCACCATTACCGCTGACTGTATCTCTCCTTCATCAGACGTATCTGCGTTGATACAGGCCGCAAACATCACTGCTCCCTAACCGGGCGTCCTTCCTCGACATTGGCCACAAGGAACCTAGTCGTGAAGTCGGCATGCAGATTGCCCATGCGCTTTGTCCATGACGTGTGAAGAGTGCATTGAATAGATATTCTGCTACTGCTGGTTCTATACAATCTCCCACCATCGCCCGCCATGACAGCCATGAAAGCTCTACTCGCCTCACTGATACTCTTAACTGGGGTGTCGATCATTGGAGGAGCCACCAGGGGGAGAAGCACAGTGACGGAAACACTTGTCCTGGATAAAGGCGCTTCGGCCCAAACGGTGTCACTCTCGACTCGTCTTATCCCGACTGCGCTCCCCGTGCCAGCCTTTCGTCCAACCACCGAACATCAGAATATGGCCTTGGACATTATGCCGAACGGGGCACCCGCAAGAGAATTTGGAAATAACGGCTATACCTGGTTTGACGCATGCGATACAGACATTCTCACTCATGCGATGCCGGTGGGATGTGCTCGGGTCGGCATTCGAGGGGATCGTGCTGAATTCGGTTACCGATCCTTTGACGGTGGACCGGAAAAGATGGTGTCAATTGCTCAGCAAGGCGTGGGCTATATCAACGTGCTCCCGGGAGGACAAATCACCATGGTCGGCCTCGTGACAGCGGCGGACAATACCGCCGCCCAAGCCGCAGGCGTCCCGGTTAATGGACTCTATCGCACCGCAGACGGTACGGTGAAGGTGCGATTCTGATACGCGACATGTCACTCCCCCTCAGTGATGCTTTCTCCATGCGGGATCTAGTTACCGCCGTTCTTCTTTCCTACCAGTAATGTCCACCCAGCTTGCGGCTTCAATAATAAATGGAAACAATGCTCATCTAGAAGCGGCTGGATTTCTTCCTGAACCTTCATTGACTTCGCTCTCCGATACCCCTCCATGATTTCTTTACATAGTTTGGGCGCACGATCGTGCATCTCCCGCCTTCTGTGAAAGTCTGCGGGCATATCCTGTGCGAACGTATCATGGAGAATGGGAAGCCCGGCTTCCGTTTTACAGCGACGGGGACCTACGACCGCCTGCTACTCACAGGCGTTAAAGCAGGCAATGAGCTGACCAACTATGGTGGTGGAGGGCAGGGGAGTTGAACCCCCGACCCCTACGTTGCGAACGTAGTGCTCTCCCAACTGAGCTAGCCCCCCACCTGGAGGAACGGGGTGACGCGAGCGAGAATTCCGCAGGGTATGTTGCACATCAGTGTGCAGACGAGAATGCTGCGGCAGAAGAACGGGGAGGAAGTGGGCTCGCGTCCCCGAATCGAGCCCATTATACACAACCGCTTCTCAAGTCTCTAGATGCGGGACCTATAGCATCGCCTATCTTCGGTAGACCACTTCGACACGGCCCAGGAAGTCGGCGAGTACGGCGATCTGCTGTGTGATGACCTGACGATCCTCGCGGATGGCGGCTTGTTCCATCTTGTCGCCGATCTCGCTGATGGCATCGAATCCGTATCCCCCTCCGTCCCCCTTCATCCGGTGTCCCAAGAGTCTGACGGTTTTCAGGTCGTTGGCCTGGAGCGCCGTTTGCAAAATCGCGACGTCCTTGCGCCGGTTGTCCAGGAACCGTGGGACGATCTCTTCTAGATCAGCATCAATAGACACGGTGATGCGAGAAGCAGCGGGATGGGATGATGGCGTCATGATGGTCTGTGTCCTTTGCAGGCTTGAAGCACCTCGAGCAGCGTTTGTTTCTTGACTGGTTTGGTCATGTGGGCGTTGCAGCCGGCTTCCAAGATCTTCTCGGTCTCTTCCTTCAGCGCGAGGGCGGTCAACGCGATGATGTTCGTCGGAGGCAGGTCGTGCTCGAACTCCCAGGCTCTGATCGTCTTTGTCGCCTCATAGCCGTCCATGACAGGCATCTGCATATCCATCAGAATGAGGTCGTAGTGCCCCGCCTTGAACTTGTCGACGGCGATCCCGCCATGTTCGGCGATGTCCAGCTGGTAGGGCGTCTGTTTGAGATAGCTCTTGATCAGGAACTGGTTATCCGGTGAGTCTTCGACCAACAGAATATGCAGCGGTCTGACAGGTGTCGCGGGCGCCTCGGGTTTGGGTTGAACCGCGGGCACGGATGAAGGCCCCTTACGCCGGTCCAGTGCGATGCTGATGGTTTGAAGCAAGTCCGAGCGCCTGATCGGTTTGATCATATAGCCGCCCAAGCCCATATCGTAGGTGCGGGCGATGTCGTCGGCCCATTGGTGCGAGGCGAGCATCACAATCGTCAATCCTTGAGCCAGATTGGCTTCGCGAATCTTCTCGACGACCGAAAAGCCGTCCATATCCGGCATACGGCAATCGAGCAACAGAAGGCGGTACGGGTCTTTCGTCTGCACGCCCCGTTGCAATTCAGCCAGCGCATCCCAGCCTCCGGCGACGTCTGTGATCCGAGCACCCCAGGCGGCGAGTGTTTCACGGAGAACCTGTCGGTTGACCGGATGATCGTCGACGGCCAGCGTGCGAACCTGGGCCAGATTAATGGGAATCGCTTCGGCGGACGGAGGCTTCGGAGGTTGGACGCCGAGCCGCACGCGGCAGTGGAATGTGCTGCCGCCGCCCACGGTGCTCTCGACCTGAATCGTGCCGTTCATGAGCTCCGCCAACTGTTTGGAAATCGTCAGCCCCAGCCCTGTTCCTCCGTATTGTCGACTGGTGGACGCATGGGCTTGAGTGAAACTCTCGAAAATCACGCCGAGTTTGTCCTGCGGGATACCGATGCCGGTGTCCGTGACCGAGAAACACAGGGCGCCCGGTGTTCGAGCGTCCCGGTCGTTCGTGACGCGAACGATGACCGACCCCGCGTCCGTAAACTTGATTGCGTTGCTAATCAGATTGATCAAAATCTGATGCAATCGGTTTGGATCGCCGATCAGGGCATGCGGCACGTCCGGCGAGAGATGACAGGCCAATTCGAGTCCCTTTTCGTTCGCTCGCATCGCCAGGATCTCGATGGCTTTTTCGATGAGGTCATTCAGATCGAAGTCGATGGATTCCAGCTCGATGTGGCCGGCTTCGACTTTCGAGAGATCGAGAATGTCGTTGATGAGCGTCAGGAGGTTGCTGCCTGCGCGCCGAAAGCTCCGCAGATACTTGCGCTGATCCGGGGTAAGTTCGGTCTCCCACAATAAGTCGGCCATACCGATGATAGCGTTCATGGGCGTACGGATTTCGTGGCTGACGCTGGCGAGAAATTCGCTCTTCGCGCGGCTGGCGACTTCCGCCGCTTCTTTGGCGTGGACGAGCGCCTGCTCCGCTTCACGGCGCTGGTGGGCTTCCAGCACGAGGGTGATAAATGTGGCCAGGGAGCTGGAGAAGTTGACCTCTTCCGTCGTCCAGAGACGGGAGCCGCCGATGTGTTCATGGCAGAGCACACCGATCACCCGTCCCTTGCGTCGGACCGGCGCGTCCAACATGGCGCCGATCCCATGGGGAGTGAGGTACGATTGGCAAAACTCCGAGGTCCGAAAGTCGGTATGGGCGTTGTGGGCGGCGATGGCATGTTCTTCCCGCGCGATGGCCTGGAAATACGATGGATAGGCCGTGGCGTCCAGTGTGAGGCCGGTGCTATGTCGGTTGGGGGTCCGCTGATAGAGATCGAGTAGGGTAAGGGCGGTGCCGGTCTCGTCGAGTGTCCAGACGCTGCTCCGCTCTACGCCGAGGAGGCGGCTGCCTGTTTCCGTGATGATCCGTAACGCTTCACCGAGGTTTCCCGTGTTCACCGCCTCGTGTTTGGCCAATTCGTGCAACGCCAGTTGTTGTTCCGCCAACATGCGAGCTTGCTCGAGCTTGGTTCGATCCTCCCGTCTGCGTTCGGTGATGTCTTCGGAGATGCCCAGTAAATACTGCGGTTGTCCGTCCGCCCCGATGATGGGAACTTTTTTAGTGTGCAGGAGACGGCGGCCTTTGTGCTTGGTATCGATCGCTTCTTCGGG
>FRDC01004187.1_pt5 | contig 16857 bp, 15 predicted proteins | sample 1106171 | NCBI WGS metagenome assembly FRDC01 (sample SAMEA3930566, study PRJEB13176) | freshwater metagenome | biome: Drinking water system; feature: drinking water; material: water | place: Singapore | collected 2014-12-20 | reverse complement strand
TCCAGTGGATGCGCAACATCGAACCCTGGTGCGTGTCGCGGCAATTATGGTGGGGGCACCAGATTCCCGCTTGGTATGGGCCGGATGGCCATGTCTATGTCGCCGAAACCGAGGAGGAGGCGACGCGCGACGCGATCGTCCGTCTGACCGCCGAAGGCTACTCCCTCGAAGATATCAACGCGATGCGCGCGGGCGAAGGCGAAGGCCCGCTTCTCGTGCGCGACGAGGACGTCCTCGACACGTGGTTTTCATCCGCGCTCTGGCCGTTTTCGACGCTGGGATGGCCGGAGGGCGGGAACCGGGAACCGGGAACCGGGAACCGCGAAGGAAGCTACGCTCGCAATACGATCGCCCAAGACCCAGGTTCACGGTTCACGGTTCCCGGTTCCCGAAACCTGCTCTCCGCACACTACCCGACCTCGGTCCTCGTCACCGGCCACGACATCATCTTTTTCTGGGTCGCGCGCATGATGATGATGGGCCTGCATTTCATGAAGGACGCCCGCGGCCATCCGCTCGTTCCGTTCAAGGATGTCTACATCCACGCGCTCGTGCTCGACGAGAAGGGGCAGAAGATGTCGAAGTCGAAGGGGAACGTCATCGATCCCCTGACGCTTATCGACAAATACGGCGCCGATGCGCTGCGCTTCACGCTGGCAGCGCAGGCCGCGCAGGGGCGCAACATCCGCCTCTCCGACCAGCGCGTCGAGGGCTATCGCAACTTCACGACCAAGCTCTGGAACGCTGCGCGCTTCTGCGAAATGAACGGCTGCAAGCCCGCGCGGGGCTTCGATCCGTCGTCGGTCAGGGAAACTCTAAATCTATGGATTGTGCACGAGGCAAACGTGGTCTCCGCCGTTGTTACCGAGGCCATCGCTGCCTACAAGTTCAACGAGGCGGCGGGTGCGATCTACAAATTCACCTGGAACGTCTTCTGCGATTGGTATCTAGAATTCGCCAAGCCGACGTTGCTCGACGGCGCGCCGCGAGAGAAGCTTGAGACCCAGAACGCTGCTGCATGGGCTCTCGATCGCATCCTAACGCTCCTGCATCCATTCGCACCCTTTGTGACGGAGGAACTGTGGGGCGCGATCGCCGAACGCGAGACGCCGCTAATCCGCGCGGAATGGCCCTCCTTCAATGCCGGCTTGGTGATCCCGCAGGCGGCGACCGAAATAAACTGGGTGATCGATCTCATCACGGCGATCCGCTCCATGAGAATCGATCTCGATGTGCCGGCGGGCGACAAAGTCCCCATGATCGCGGTGGGCGAAATGTTCCCTTATGTTAGGGCGCACCGAGAGATTATCAAAAGGCTTGCACGGCTGTCGGACATCAAGTTCGACGCTGCGCCGCCCGCGGGCGCCGTGCAGATCGTGCACGAAGGCGTCGTGTTCGCTCTCCCGCTCGCAGACTCCATCGACATCGAGGGCGCGAAGAAGCGCCTCGCCAAGGAAGTCGAGAAATGCGCCAAGGAGATCGACGGCATCGACAAGAAGTTCGCCAATCCGAGCTTCATGGAGCGCGCGCCGTTCGAAATCATCGAGGAGAGCAAGGAGCGCCGGCTCGAAGCGGATGCGCGGCGTGTCAAGCTTGCAGCCGCGCTGAAGAATTTGAGCGCGGCGTGATCCCGCACGCGGGCGCGAATGTGGGCGGCATACCTGAAACGGCCGGGGCGCTCTTGTGCGATGATCGGCGCCGGGTGCTTCTGGGCTTGAGAGCACGCGAACAAGGGGGCTGCGTCCGGCGCCTCAGGCCGCTCACCTCAGCGTCGCGACGCGCCGCGCGATGTCGCTTGTCGCGAGCGCCTCGACGCCGCCGCTCATCGGGTAGCTCTCCTGACCCGGAAAAATCATGAAGCGGGGTCCGGCGCCGATATCGTCGCAGGCCTTCCTGAAATTCGCCGCCGCGCCCGCCGGCGCGCTGCGCTTGATTTCGAACGCCGCGAGGCGGCCCGGCGCGAGTTCAAGCACGAGATCGATCTCAGCGCCGGCGCTGGTGCGGTAAAACCAGGGCGTCGCGCGATCGGCGGCGGCGGCGATCACCTGCTCGATGACGAGCCCTTCCCATGAGACTCCGGCGACAGGATGGCCCAGCAAGTCTTCGCGCGTCGCGATGTTGAGGAGCGCGTGAACGACGCCGCTGTCTCGGAGATAAACTTTGGGCGTCGCGACCAGGCGCTTGCCCGCGTTCGATCGCCAGGGACGCAGCGTGCGCACCAGAAGGAGCCCTTCGAGGAGATCAAGGCAACGACCTACCGTGCGCGCTGAAACGTCCAGGCTCTTGGCGAAGCGTGAGGCGTTGAACAGCCCGCCTTGCGCATGCGCCAGCATGGTCCACAGCCGCCCGATCGTCTGTGCGCTGAGGCCTTGCGCGAATTGCTGCATGTCCCGTTCGAGGTAAGACCTGAGGAAATCCTCGCGCCAGGCGAGGCTCGCCGCGTGGTCGGCGGCGAGCAAGCTGTCAGGGAAACCGCCACGCAGCCATAAGAGGTCGAGAGTCGACGTGTCGTAGGCAAGCGCCTCGTCGATCGTCACCGGCCTCATTTCGACATAGGCAATGCGCCCGGCCAGCGTCTCGGAGGATTGCTTCAGGAGATCGATCGAGGCCGAACCAAGGATCAGGAACTGCCCCGTCCGAAATCCAGCGGCCCGTCGGCGATCGATCTGTCCACGGAGCTCCTCGAACAGACGCGGGGCCCGGTGAACTTCGTCGATGACGACGAGACGGCCGGCCAAGGGTTCGAGGAACGTATCCGCGTCCGCAAGTCGGGCGCGATCGGCCGCCCGTTCCAGATCGAGATAAATCGACGCCGGCCAGTCGTCGGCGATGGCCTTGGCCAGGGTGGTCTTGCCGACCTGTCGGGGGCCCAAAAGGGCGACCGCCGGGGATCGGGAAAGCGCCTTTTCGGCTTGCTCTCTGGCTTGGCGCGGGATCATATGTTGCAAAATAGGCGTCGTATGCCGGATTTGCAAGGTATTATAGGCCCCGATGTCCAGGCGAGAAAAGCGTCGGCGCGCGCCGGGGGAGCATCGACAAGAAGTTCGCCAATCTGAGCTTGGTCGACCGCGCGCCGCCCAAAATCATCGAGGAGTGCCGCGACCGCCGCGCCGGGGCGGCGCGGCGCGCAAGTCGAAACTCGAAGCAGCGCTCGCCGATCTTTCCGCTCAATAGAGCGCGTTCGTGAATGTTAGTGCCGGTTCCGCGTAAAAACGCCCGACAAACGTGAGACTCGAGCGGGTCGGAATTTTTTCCGGCGACGGCGAACCAACCCGACACACCAGACGTATGAACCACAACGGCCGGAATCTCTCTGGCCTGTGTGACCGGGGTGTATCAATGAGATTCGCACTGATGACGGCCGTCGGGCTCGCCTCTTTGGGCGTATCCGCGGCATCCGCCGCAACCATCGGCTATGCTCTTGGCTCTGGCGGGAGCACTCTCATCAGGTTCGACGCCGCGAATGTCGGGGGCGCGACGGCGACGTCGCTGTCCACGCCTCTCGACGCAATAGATTTCCGCCCCGCGACCGGCCAACTCTTCGGATATTCGAGCGCCGCCGACGCCTATTACACGGTCGACACGGCGACGGGCGTCGTGACGCCTTTCCCGGTCTCGTCGGGAGCGACGGTCGCGCCGACCAGCGGCGGCAATGTCGATATCGACTGGAATCCGACGATCGATCGCATGCGTACGGTCGGGTCCGAGAATGAGAATATCGTCTTCAACCCGACGACCGGCGGCGCCGCAGCGCAGACGGCGCTCTTCTATCAGTCGGGCGACGTCAATTTCGGAACCGACCCGCTCATCGCCGGGAACGCCTACACCAACAATTTCGCGGGCGCGACGACGACCCAGCAATATGTGCTCGACTACGGGCTCAACACTATCGCGACGCTTGGCAACAACGCCGGAACCCTCGGGACGCTCGGCGGCCTCACGCTTAACGGTGCGGCCGTCGATTTCAACGCCGATATCGGCTTCGACATCGCAACCATCGGCGGCGCCAACATGTTCTTTGCGATCCTAAACCGGGGCGGTCTCAGCGCGCTCTTCACGATTGACATCGCCACGCGCGAGCTGACCCAGCTCGGCGTATTCGCCGGCGAATTCGGGCCGTTGAGCGGCCTCGCGATCTCGCCGGAGATTCCGCTCCCGGCGGGCGTGCTCCTCTTTCTCACCGGAATAGCCGGTCTCTTTGCGGCGAAGCGGCGAGGCTCAGGCGTCGCGGCTTAATCCGCAGGGACCGCGCCGGTCACCGTTTTCTGAAGTTCCTTCGCGCTCGTCGTGTGCTGGAATTTCAGCTTCTTGTCCGGAAACACATAGTGGAAGGCGCCGTGGCTCATCAGCGCGCTTTCGTGGAAGCCCGAGAGAATGAGCTTCAGCTTGCCCGGATAGTAGGCCATGTCGCCGATGCAGAAGACGCCCTTGGTCGAGGTCTCGAAATTCTCCGTGTTCACAAGGATACGCTCTTCTTCGAGTCTGAGGCCGAAATCGGCGATGGGACCGAGCTTCATGGTGAGGCCGTAGAAGGGGAGGAGCGCCTCGCATGGAATGTCGCGCGCCTCGCCGTCCTTCGGTTTGACGCTGACCGCGGAAATGACGCCGGCGTCGCCCTTAAGGCCGAGGATGTCAGCGATGACGAGATCGATCTCTTTTGCGGCGACGAGGGCGCGCATTTTGGCGACGCTTTCAGGGGCGCCGCGGAAATCGTCGCGCCGGTGGATGAGCGTGAGGCGCTCGGCCAGAGGCTCGAGATTCAAGGTCCAGTCGAGCGCCGAATCGCCGCCGCCGGCGATGACGATGGTCTTGCCCCGGAATAGTTCGCGCTTCCTGACGGCGTAATGGACGGACTTCCCCTCATAGGTTTCGATCTCCTTGATCGGCGGGCGCTTCGGCGTGAACGAGCCGCCGCCGGCGGCGACGACCACGACCTTGCACCTGATGGTCGTTCCGTCATTCGTCCGAATGGTCCAGGCCCCGGCGGCGCCCGAGAGCGCATCGACCATTTCGCCGAGATGGAAGGTCGCGCCGAAGGGCTCGATCTGGTCGAGGAGCTGGCGCGTCAATTGTTCGCCTGAAATCGACTTGATGCCGGGAATGTCGAGAATCGGCTTTTCGGGATAAAGCTCGATGCACTGCCCGCCGGGCTTGTCGAGGATGTCGACGACATGCGCCTTGATCCCTAACAGCCCCAGTTCGAAGACCGCGAACAGCCCCACCGGCCCCGCGCCGATAATGACGGCGTCGGTCTCGTAACTCTCCCCCGGCGGGGCGGATTCGACCTGAATGCTCATTCGGTTCTCCGTAAGGCGGATCAACTACGCGGGGAGGCGGCGGCGCGCATCCGCCTACATCGTCACCACAACCTTCCCCAACACCTTGCGCTCGGCCATGAGGGTCAGGGCCTCGCCGGCTCGTTCGAGGGGAAAACGCGCGGTGATGCGTGGGCGGATTTTTCCCTCCGCATACCACTTGAAAAGCTCCGCGACATGTTCGGCGTTGCGTTTGGGCTCGCGCATGGTGAATGCGCCCCAGAAGACGCCGACGATCTGGCAACTTTTCAACAAAGTCAGATTGAGCGGAATCTTCGGAATGCCGGCGGGGAATCCGATGACGAGGAACCGCCCGTCCCATGCGATGGCGCGCAGCGCCGCCTCCGCATAGTCGCCGCCGACCGCGTCATAGACGACATCGGCGCCGTCGCCGCCGCAGAGCCGTTTGATGTCGGCGGAGAGCGCTTTCATCCCGTCGCGGTCGAGCGCCGCTGGATAGACGAGCGTCTCGTCGGCGCCGAGGTCTTTGCAGAATTTCGCTTTCTCGGCGGATGAGACGCCGGCGACGACCTTGGCGCCCATGGTCTTGCCGATCTCGATCGCGGCCGCGCCGACGCCGCCGGCGGCGCCGAGGATGAACAGCCGTTCGCCCGGCTTCAGCGCGGCGCGAGTCTTCAGCGCGTAATGCGACGTGCCGTAGGTCAGCATGAAGCCGGCGGCCTCGTCGAAGGGCATGGCGTCCGGAATTTTTCGGGCCGCCGCCGCATCGCACAAAAAGTGCGTCGCGAAGCCGCCGCTGACGCCGCCCGCCTGCACGCGGTCGCCAGGTCTGAAACCGGTGACGCCTGGTCCGATCGCCTCGATGACTCCAGCGACCTCGCCGCCAGGTGCGAAGGGACGCTGCGGTTTGAACTGATACATGTCGCGCGTCAGCAGCACGTCGGGGAAATTAGCGCCTGCAGCCCTGACCGCGATGCGCACTTGCCCCGCCGTGGGCTCGGGCGTCGGCGTCTCCATGAGCTTGAGGCCCGTGGGCCCGTCCGGGGTGAGGCTCATCATCGATTTCATTCAGGGCGCCTGTCGGTTCCGCTTGCGAAGTCGGCGCATCTTACGCATGGGTAACCGACGAACAACGACCAACAACAGCATTGAGGAGGAACGTTTCGATGCGATGGGCGCTCCTTGGGTCCGGTCTTCTCCTCCTCTCCTGCGCGACGGTTGCGCGCGCAACGCTCGAAGACCGCTTCCAGGCGATCGGCATCCCCAAGGACACCGCGCTCTGTATGGTCGACGACCTCGACGAGCGTCTGTCCGACGACGACCTTGAGGACCTCGCGCGCTATACGATCAATGTCGCGCGCGCTCCGACCACGACCGAGGCGGTGCGCGCGCTCATGCGCATCGACAACCCGCGCGCGGTGACGGCGGTCGGCAAGTCAGCCCTCCAGTGCGTGACGGGATTCCGGCTGTGAGCGTCGCCGACGGAACGGCGGCCGCCGCGGTCGCGCCCCCGCCTTCGGTGACGGCTGCGCCGGTCGCGCCTGCCGCTTCAGCCTCGACGCGCTACAGCTATTACGTTCTCGCGATCCTGACCGTCGTCTACACCTTCAACTTCATCGACCGGCAGATCATCGCCATCGTCTCGCCGGCGCTGAAGGAAGAGCTGGGGCTCTCGGACTCCATGCTGGGGCTCCTCAAGGGCCTTGCCTTCGCAGTTCTCTACACGACGCTCGGCATTCCGATCGCCTGGGCGGCGGACCGCTGGAACCGGGTCTCGATCGTATCGATTTCGCTGGCGGTCTGGAGCGCGTTCACCGCGCTCTCGGGCTTCGCGCAGAATGCGCTGCAGCTGGCGCTCGCGCGGGTCGGCGTCGGCGTCGGCGAGGCGGGCGGCTCGCCCCCCTCGCATTCCATCATCTCGGACTATTTCCCGAAGGAAAAGCGTGCGCGTGCGCTTTCGCTCTATTCGCTCGGCATTCCGTTCGGGCAGATGTTCGCCTTTCTCGCCGGCGGCTATGTGCTGGAGGAGTTCGGCTGGCGCAACGCCTTTCTGGTCGTCGGTCTCCCGGGCGTCCTCCTCGCAATCCTCCTCAGGCTGACGGTCAAGGAGCCGGTGCGCGGCTGCCAGGATCCCGGGCTCGCCCACGCGAAAGTCGGTTTTGCAGAAGGGGTGAAGCGCCTCTCGGCCATACCCTCGTTCTGGGGGCTTGTCGCGGGCGTGACGCTCGCCTCCTTCACCGGTTACGGCGTCGGCATGTGGGCGGTCGACTTCTACAGGCGGACCTACGACCTTTCTTACCCTGAAATCACCGTGCCCCTAGGCCTCCTCAACGGCGTCGCTTACGCGATCGGCACGCTCGCCGGCGGATATCTCACCGATCATTTCGGCAAGAAGGACAAGGGCGCCTACGCCTGGGTGCCCGCGATCGGCATGCTGATCACTATCCCGACAGGCGCGATCGCCACCTGGGCGCCGACGCCGTTCTGGGCGTTCTTCTGGAACGCGCCTTTTCTCATCGGCCTCGGCCTCTATCTCGGGCCGACCTGGTCGCTCGTGCAGACGCTGGCGCCGGCGAACCTGCGCGCCTTCGCCGTCGCCTTCATGTTCTTCATCCTCAACATCATCGCGCTCGGTTTTGCGCCGCTTTGGGTCGGCGGGATATCGGATATGTTTCTCGCGGAGCAGGGCGAGACGACGGCGCTGCGCATCGCGCTGACGACGCTCGGAATCAGCAGCCTAGCGTCGGCGCTGGCCTATTTCTGGACGGCGCGAAAACTCCCCGCCGATTGGGCGAAGGCGACGGAAGGACAATCGTAGATGGCGACGAAAACGAAACCGGCTGCGAAAAAGAGGGTTGGCGCCAAACCGGCGAAGAAATACGAACTGAAGACGAAACCTACCGCGGTCTCGGTCGCGGCCTTCATCGACGGCATCGAAAAAGAGACGCGGCGCAGTGACGCGAAGGCGCTCCTTGCTTTGATGAAAAAGGTGACCGGCGAGACGCCGAAAATGTGGGGCCCCTCGATCGTCGGCTTCGGTCAATACCACTACAAATACGACAGCGGCCACGAAGGCGACATGTGCGTCGCCGGATTTTCCCCGCGTTCAAAGGCGCTCGTGGTCTACCTCGACCCCGAACTCCTGAGTAACGAGGCGCTGATGGCGAAGCTCGGCAGGCACAGGCACGGCAAGTCGTGCCTCTACTTGAACAGGCTCGCCGATGTCGATCTCGGCGTCCTCGAATCGCTGATCGCCCAAAGCCTCGTCCGCGCGCGCGCCATGGACACACGCCCGAGAGGCATCAAAGCCGGGCGATGAGCGCCTGCGCCGCCGCCGGGGCGCGCACCTTCGCGCCGGAAATGAAGTAGATGAAGACGTCGCCGCGCTTCGCCCACGACTTCGCCTGCGCTGCGAAGCGGTCGAGATCGTCGCCGGCGTAGCCCGTCTCGACATCTTCGCTCGTGCGCATGAGGCGCGCATAGGTGAAATCCGACGTCGGCCGATCGATCTTCGGGTATTTGTCGTCGTCGGCGTAGACGATCGCCACGTTGTGCTTCTCCGCAAGCGCATAGAAGGCGGGATCGACGAAGCTCTGGTGACGCACTTCGAGGGCGTGTCGAAGCCTGGCGCCACCAGCCTCGCGCGGCAGAAGCTTCAGGAAACGCGCAATCTCGTCGGCGTCGAACTTCTTCGTGGCCGCAAGCTGCCAGTTGACGGGGCCGAGGCGATCCCCGAGTTCGGCGAGGCCCTGGCCGACGAATCGTTTGACGCCTTCGCCCGCCTCGCCGAGGTCCTTGCGGTTGGTGCAGTAGCGCGAGCCCTTCACCGAAAAGACGAAGCCCTCCGGCGTCTCGTCGCGCCACTTCAGCCAGCTCGCCGGCTTGAACAGCGAATAGAAGGTGCCGTTGATCTCGATCGAGGTGAGCGCGCGGCTCGCATATTCGAGCTCTTTCTTCTGCGCGAGTCCTTCCGGGTAGAAGGTCCCGCGCCACGGCTCGAAGGTCCAGCCGCCGACGCCGACATGGATCCGGTTCCGCTGTTTCGCTGCTTTCGCCATCCGCCGAGTATCGGGATCGAGCGCGCCGTCGGCAAGCGCGCGGTTGCGGGGTGCATTCGCGGGCCATAGAAGATCGGCGAAACAAGGGAGAGCGCCATGACGATTGAGATGCGGCCCGTTGAGTGGACGTTTGAGCGCAAGACCTATGAAGGCATGCTCGCCGTCGACGGCCGGAAGTCCGGCAGGCGGCCGGTCGTGCTGGTCAGCCACGCCTGGGCCGGGCGAACCGACTACGAACTCGGCGCCGCCGAGCGCCTCGCCGAGCTCGGCTATGCGGGTTTCGCCATCGATCTCTACGGCAAGGGCGTCGTCGGCAGGACCAACGAAGAAAACCAGAAGCTGATGACGCCGCTTTTCGAAGACCGCGCGGGGCTTCAGGCGCGTCTTCAGAATGCCCTCGACATTGCGAAGAAGCTCCCCGAGGCGGAGAGCGGCAAGGTCGCCGCGATGGGCTATTGCTTCGGTGGGCTTTGCGTTCTCGATCTCGCGCGCACTGGCGCCGATCTGAATGGCGTCGCCTCCTTCCACGGCCTGTTCGCGCCGCCGGGGAACACCAAGGGACGGAAGATCAAGTCGAGGGTTGTCGCCTATCACGGCTGGGACGATCCCATGGTCCCGCCCGAAGCGGTCGTCGAGCTCGGCCGGGAACTCACCGAAGCGGGCGCCGACTGGCAGATTCACGCCTATGGCGGGGTCGTTCACGCCTTCACCAACAAGGCGGCGAACGATCGGGCGTTCGGCGCCCTCTACGACGCGACAGCCGACAAACGTTCGTGGACGTCGTTTGTCGAATTTCTGAAAGAGTGCTTCGCCTGACCGCCCTGATGCGCGCGGCTGACTTCGACTTCGAGCTTCCCGAGGACAGAATCGCGCTGGAGCCCGCGCGTCCGCGCGACTCAGCCCGGCTTCTGCATGTGAGGGGCGGCGCCTTCGAGGACCGCATCGTTCGCGATCTTCCGGAGCTTCTGAGGCCCGGCGATCTCCTGGTCCTCAACGACACGAAGGTCATCCCGGCGCAGCTGAAGGGCGTGCGACCCGCGCGCGCCGGCGGGGCGCCTGTCGCCGTCGAGGCCACTCTCATCCGCCGCCTCGATCCCGGGCGCTGGCGCGCGCTCGCGCGGCCGGGAAAGCGCCTCCGGTCCGGCGACAGACTGCAATTCGCAGCTGCTTCCAATCTCTGCTTGGCTGGCGCGCTCGACGCGACAGTGGAGGCGAAAGGCGCGGACGGCTCGGTCATTCTCGCCTTCGATTTCGCCGGCGCCGATCTCGATCGCGCGATCGAGACTGCGGGAGCGCCGCCGCTGCCGCCCTACATCGCGCGACGGCGCGCGCTGAAGCCCTCGGACGCCGGCGACTATCAGACGATCTATGCGCGGGAGCCAGGCTCGGTCGCCGCCCCGACCGCCGGCCTTCATTTCACGGACGAATTGTTCGCCAGGCTCGCTGCGCGCGGTGTCGAACGCACCGCAGTCACGCTCCATGTGGGGGCCGGCACCTTTCTGCCCGTTGCGGCCGATGATCTCCGCGATCACGTCATGCACGCGGAGTGGGGCGAGATTCGCCCCGATGCCGCCGTCAGAATCGACGCCGCGAAGCGCGACGGCCGCCGCATCGTCGCGGTCGGCACCACATCGCTGCGCCTTATCGAAAGTGCGGCCCAAGACGACGGCGCGATCCGCCCTTTCCTCGGAGAAACCGCGATCTTCATCACACCTCCCCGACGCGTCCGCGCCGTCGACGTCCTGTTGACGAATTTCCACCTGCCGCGTTCGACGCTGTTCATGCTGGTATGCGCATTCGCCGGTACGGAAACCATGAAAGCCGCCTACGCTCACGCCGTCGCGCGCGGCTATCGCTTCTATTCCTTCGGCGACGCTTGCCTCATCGAGAAAGCGGTGTAGGCGTCCGCCATGTTTTCGTTCAGCGTCCACTCGACCGACGGTCCCGCCCGCACCGGGCTCATCGCGACGCCGCGCGGAGACATTCGCACGCCCGCCTTCATGCCGGTGGGGACTGCGGGGACCGTGAAGGCGATGTTTCCGGAGGACGTGCGGGCGAGCGGGGCCGACATCGTTCTCGGCAACACTTATCACCTGATGCTTCGACCGGGCGCGGAGCGCGTGGCTCGCTTGGGCGGCCTCCACAAATTCATGAACTGGCCGCATCCGATTCTGACCGATTCGGGCGGCTTTCAGGTCATGTCGCTTGCGGGCCTGCGCAAGCTGACGGAGGAGGGCGTCGCTTTCCGCTCCCATATCGACGGTTCAGAGCACTTTCTGTCACCCGAGCGCTCCGTCGAAATCCAATGCCTGCTGGGCGCCGATATCCAGATGCAGCTCGACGAGTGCCCGGCGATCCCCATCGCCCGCGACAAGGCGCGGGAGTCGATGCTGCTGTCGGCGCGCTGGGCGGCGCGTTCAAAACGCGCCTTCGGCGAGAATGCGAGAGATGGGCAGGCGCTTTTCGGAATCGTGCAGGGCGCCGACTACGAGGACCTGCGCCGCGAAAGCGTCGACCGGCTCCTCGAACTCGAATTCCCCGGTTACGCCGTCGGCGGCCTCGCCGTCGGCGAAGGGCGCGCGGAGATGTTCCGCATCCTCGACACGACGGTTCCGCGCATGGACGCCGAGAAGCCGCGGTATCTCATGGGAGTCGGCAAGCCGGCCGACATCGTCGGCGCCGTCGCTCGCGGCATCGACATGTTCGACTGCGTCGCTCCGACGCGCTCAGGCCGCCACGGCCAGGCGTTCACTGCGGCGGGGACCCTCAACGTCAAGAACGCACAGTATGCGGAGGACGAGACGCCGCTCGATCCTTCGAGCGACTGTCCGGCGAGCCGCGACTATTCGAAGGCCTACCTCCACCACCTGTTCAAGGCGGGCGAGCACCTTGGGCCCATGCTCCTCACCTGGCACAATCTCGCCTATTATCAGCGCCTGATGGCGGACCTCAGGGGCGCGATCACCGCCGGCCGCCTTTCCGCGTTCATCGAGGAGTTCAGAAGCGCTTCGCGCGAGGAGATACTTTGACGGACCGGCCGCTGGAGCCGACTTGACGCGGGGCGCGCGTCCGGGAAGCAGTCGCCCCTGCAGCCCAGCGGACGCCGGCAACGTGATCGAACACCGAACCTTGCTCTCCGCGTTTCGGCCCTGGTGGTCCACGGCGCTCCCGGCGCTTGGTCTTGGCGCGCTCGGCGCTGCGACCTATGCGGGCCTCTCAGCGCCCGCGGCGGTCGTTGCGGGCGCGGCGCTTATCGGTTGCGTCTTCGCCGCCGTGCACCACGCCGAGGTCGTCGCCCATCGGATCGGGGAGCCTTTCGGCACGCTGGTGCTTGCCGTTGCGGTCACCGTCATCGAGGTGGCGCTGATCGTCTCAGTCATGCTCGCCTCGCCCGAGACGAAGGCCGGACTGGCGAGAGACACCGTCTATGCCGCGGTGATGATCGTCTGCAACGGCGTCGTGGGCTTGAGTCTCCTGTCAGGCGGTGCGCGCCATCGCGAGCAGGGGTTCCAGGTTCAAGGCGCGTCGGCCGCGCTTGCAGTGCTCGCGGCGCTGACGACGCTGACGCTGATCGTCCCGAACGTCACCACGTCCGTTCCCGGACCGCAGTTCAGCCAAAGCCAATTGGTATTCGCCGGCGCCGTGTCGCTCGTCCTCTACGGTTCCTTCGTGTTCGTACAGACGATCCGGCACCGCGATTATTTTCTGCCGGTGTCCGGGTTTGGAGAAGATTCGCACGCCTCGCCGCCGACGCGCCTTAAGGCCGCCGTGAGTTTCGGGCTTCTTGTCGCCACCCTCGCCGTCGTTGTCGGGCTCGCCAAGGCTCTGACGCCAACGATCGAGGCGGGCGTCGCCCTGGTCGGCGCGCCGAGGGCGGTGGTCGGCATGGCGATCGCGGCCCTTGTGCTTCTGCCGGAGGGAGTTGCTGCGCTGCGGGCCGCACGGGCCAACCGGCTGCAAACGAGCCTCAATCTTGCGCTCGGATCGGCGCTGGCCAGCATCGGTCTCACCATCCCGACCGTTGCGGTGATCTCGATTCTCTACGACCTGCCGCTGCTTCTCGGACTCGGCCTCAAGGATGGCCTCTTGCTTGCGACCACCCTGTTTCTCGGCGTCATCACCCTTGGAACCGGTCGCACCACGGTGCTGCAGGGCGTAGTTCATCTGGTCGTCTTCACCGCCTTCGTCTTCTTTGCGTTCGTGCCGTGATGCGCCGACGGGCTCGCAACGGCGGCCGCTTTCCGGATAGGATCAAATGTGATCCACGCGAACCGGAGCGCCACATGACCTACACCACATCCTCGATCGCCTTCGCGGCGCTGACCCAGATGTTCACCGCGCTCGGCGGCGTGCTCGAAAAGGCCGCGGCCTACGCAAAGACCAAGAATGTCGACGAGGCGGTGCTGCTCGGCTGGCGGCTTGCTCCCGACATGTTTCCCATGAGCCGGCAGGTGCAGATCGCCTGCGACATCACGGCGAGGGGGCTTGCGCGCCTTGCCGGCGCCGACGTTCCGAGCTTTCCGGATACCGAGACGACATTCGAGCAGCTGCGCCAGCGCGTCGCGAAGGCCCACGCCTTCGTCAAGGACCTCGACAAGGCGAAGATCGACGCAAACCCTGACGCGGACATCACCTTTCCGGTCGGACAGGAGACGATGACGATGAAGCGGCGCGACTATCTCGTGAACTTCATCCTGCCCAACCTCTATTTCCATGCGACGACCGCTTACGCCAACCTCAGGGCCTGCGGGGTCCCGCTCGGCAAGGGCGACTTTCTCGCCCGGACGCGGTGAGCGCCTGCGTTCGCCCGGCGGAGCCGCGCGACGCCGCCGCGATCAACGCCGTCTACAACCCGTTCATCCGCGACAGCGCCGCGACGTTCGAGACCGAAGAGCACGACGAGGCTTGGCGGCGAGCCTGGATTGTGGATCGAGGATCGCGTCATCCGGTTTTCGTGGCGGAGGAGAGAGGCGCCGTCAGCGGCTTCGCCAACGCCGCGCCGTTCGACCCCCGCGGCGCCTACGAAACCTCGGTGAAGGTCTCCGTGTTCCTCGTGCCCCCCGCCCAGGGGCGCGGCCTCGGCCGGGCGCTCTATCGGGCGGTCTTCGATGCGTTGGGGCGCGAGGATGTGCACCGCGCCTACGCCCTGATCGTCGCGCCGAACCCGTCCTCGGTCGCGCTCCACGAACGCTTCGGGTTCACCCACGTTTCGACGCTCTCCGAAGTCGGCCGCAAGTTCGCCCGCTACTGGGACGTCCTGTGGTTCGAAAAGCGCTTCTGAGCCCCCCGGTCAGGCCGGGCCGCGGCGCCGACGGACCGCTTTACGGCCGGCCTTCCTCTGCTATAGAGGCGCGCTCCGAAACGCCTCCTCTCCCGGAGCGGCGGGGCGCCTCGCGGATGTGGCGGAACTGGTAGACGCACTGGATTTAGGTTCCAGCGGGGTGACCCGTGTGGGTTCAAGTCCCTCCATCCGCACCAGGCTTTGCACTTTGCGTTACGCCTGGCGCGCCCGGGCTTAGCGCAACGCGTGAAGCCCGCAGGCCGGAGATGGGTGGCGCGCGGCGGATTGAGAACGAAAGGCTGGACTGGCGATGGAAGTCATCAACGAAAGTGCGGAGGGTCTCGACCGCCGGTTCACCGTGCGCGTCTCCGCAGCCGAACTCGACCGGCGTCTGTTGAAGCGCCTCGAAAACATGAAGGGCCGACTGCACCTCAAGGGCTTCCGCAAGGGCAAGGCGCCGATCGGGCATCTGAAAAAGGTCTACGGCCGCGGCATCATGGGCGAGATCGTCGAGGAAGTCGTGTCCGAGACCGCGATGAAGACTTTCGCCGACCGCAACCTGCAGCCGGCGGCCGCCCCGCACCCGCACCTCAAGGGCGACATGGAGGCGGTGATCGCCGGCAAGGCCGATCTGGAATATGACGTGCACGGCGAAATCCTCCCGACTTTCGAGCCGATGGACGTTTCGACCTTGTCGCTGACGCGCCTCGTCGCCGACGTTGCGGAGGACGACGTAGAGGCGGCGGTCAAGGCCGTCGCCGACAATCAGAAGACGTACGAATCGCGCAAGGAAGGAGACTTGGCCGAGGACGGCGATCTGCTTGTCGTCGACTTCATCGGACGCATCGACGGTAAGGAGTTCGCCGGCGGCAAGGGCGAGAGCCAGAACATCGTCCTCGGCTCTGGAACTTTCATCCCGGGATTCGAAGAGCAACTCAAAGGCGCGAGGGCCGGGGCCGAGACCATCGTGCGCACGACCTTTCCCGAGGATTTCCGCGCGGACGACCTCAAGGGCAAGGCGGCGGAATTCAGCGTCACCGTCAAGGAAGTGAAGGCGCCGCTCCCCGTCGCGATCGACGACGCGCTCGCCAAAAAGCTCGGACTCGACGACCTCGAGGCGCTGCGCAGGGTTTTGAGAGAGCGCATCGAGAACGACTACAAGGCGCTGTCGCGCGGACATCTGAAGCGCGCGCTCCTCGACCGGCTCGATGCGGGGCACGCCTTCGAGCTGCCGAAAGGCATGGTCGAGGCCGAGTTCGGCGCCATCTGGCGCCAGGTCGAAGGCGCCGAGCTCGACGAAGAAGACAAGGGCAAGTCCGAAGAAGAGCTCAAGGCCGAGTACCGTAAGATAGCCGCGCGGCGCGTGCGGCTCGGCCTCGTCCTCGCCGAGATCGGCAAGCGCGCGGCCGTGCAGGTGCCCCAGGAGGAGCTGCAGCGCGCCGTGCAGGAGCAGGCGCTCCGCGAGGCCCGAATGCTGAGCGCGACCGGCCGCCCGACGACTCCCCAGCAGATACTGAAGTTCTATCAGCAGACGCCGGGCGCCGTGGCCCAGATCCGCGCGCCGCTCTTCGAAGAGCGTGTCGTCGACCACATCGTTGAGAAGGCGCAGGTCGCTGAGAAGAAGGTCACGAAAGACGAGCTGATGAAGGAGCCGGACGGGGAGGCCTGAGGCCTCCTGGCCCGGTTTCAGCCAATCGGTCACGCGCGGCGAGCATAGTGCGCCTTGATAAATCGTATACAGAATAATCAGGCGACATCCTTGCGCCGGCTGCGGCTCGCAGGAAAGAACCGCCGCCGCCTGCGGGCCGGGTCCTTATGACCACGATCTCCGACTTCGCCTTCCTGCATCCCTTGCGCGTCCGTTGGAACGAGTGCGACCCGCAGGGGATCGTCTTCAACGTGAACTACTTCCTCTATTACGACATCGCCGTCTTCGAGTGGACGCGCGCGCTCGGCTATCTCACCAGCGAGGCGCCGGAGTTCCTGACGGTGCGGGCCGAATGCGACTATCTGGGCTCCGCGCGCTTCGACGACGAACTCCTGGTCGGCATGCGGGCGGCGCGCCTCGGATCCAAATCCCTTGAAATGGCGGCGGCCGTCTTCCGGGGTGGAACGCTCCTCAACGCCGGGCGCCTCGTCTACGTCTATGTGAAGAAAGGGAGCCTCGAAACCGCTCCGCTGCCGGCCGAATATATGGATCGCGTGGTTGCCTTCGAGCGCCTGGCGCCGGCGCGCGGAGCCC
>FRDC01002501.1_pt2 | contig 16898 bp, 20 predicted proteins | sample 1106171 | NCBI WGS metagenome assembly FRDC01 (sample SAMEA3930566, study PRJEB13176) | freshwater metagenome | biome: Drinking water system; feature: drinking water; material: water | place: Singapore | collected 2014-12-20 | reverse complement strand
GGGCGCGCAATTGTCCCACTCATATTGCCCGCCGTCGTGCAAATAGATGTCGGCGCGGCCATCGACCACCGCCATCGCCTTGACGCCCGCCGATCCCATGCCCACCCGCGTCGTCGCCAGCGCCACGCCGACGCGCTCGACCATGTCGGTCGCCCGCGTCCGGCTCACCACCATCCGCGGCGGCGCGCCGCAGACGATCGCGCGCGAGCATGCCTCCGCCGTCGTATAGATGCGCCCCGTCGCCGGCACCGCCACCGCGCCCACCGCCGGCCGGCCAGCGACCGCCAGGCCGATATGCACCGCCCAATCGTCCAGCCCCTCGGCATAGTCGCGCGTGCCGTCCAGCGGATCGACGATCCACACCCGCTCCGCCGCACATCGCGCCCGATCGTCGAGTGATTCTTCGGACAGGATGAAATCGTCCGGTCGCGCGGCGCGCAGCCGGTCGAGGATCAGCGCATTCGCCTCCGCATCGCCGGCATCGCCCAGCGCCTTGCCGCTCGCCCCGCCGCGCGCGCGGATGGCGAGCAGCAGCGCGCCCGCCTCTTCCGCAACGCTGCGGGCGAGATCGACGTCGGACACGGCGGGCAAGGTCACAATTCGAAGCTCCACACGCCCAGCACATGCTCGACGATCCGTTCGGCGGCACTCTCGGCGCTCTCGCGCGTCGTGTCGATACGAATATCGGGAGCGTCCGGCGCCTCATAGGGGCTCGAGATGCCGGTGAAATGGGCGATCTCCCCGCGCCGCGCCTTGGCGTACAGGCCCTTCACGTCGCGCGCCTCCGCCTCCGCCAGCGGCGTATCGACGAAAATCTCGACGAACTCGCCCGGCGGCAGCATTCCGCGCACCATCTGCCGCTCGGCACGGAACGGTGAAATGAAGGCGGTCAGCACGATCAGCCCCGCATCGGTCATCAGCTTGGCGACCTCGCCGACACGGCGGATATTCTCGATCCGGTCGGCGTCGCTGAAGCCCAGGTCGCGGTTCAGGCCATGCCGCACATTGTCGCCATCGAGCAGGAAGCTGTGCCGCCCCAGCGCGTGCAGTTTCTTTTCGACCAGATTGGCGATCGTCGACTTGCCCGATCCCGACAGGCCGGTGAACCACAGCAGCCGCGGCGACTGTCCCTTCTGCCGCGCATGCGCCTCACGCGTGATATCCACCGACTGCCAATGCACGTTCTGCGCCCGGCGGAGCGCATGGTGGATCAGCCCGGCCGCGACCGTCGCATTGGTTTCGCGATCGATCAGGATGAAGCCGCCGAGCGTCGCGCTCTGCGCATAGGGCTCGAACACGATGCCCTCGTCGGTGAACACCTCGGCGACGCCGATGTCGTTGAGTTCTAGCGTCTTCGCGGACAGATGCGCCTGCGTGTTGACGTCGACGACATATCCCGGCGCCTGTACGCTCGCGCCCACCGCCCGCGGGCCGATCTTCAGCCAATAGCCGCGGCCCGGCACCAGTGCCGTGTCGGACAACCAGACGATCGTCGCCTCGAACTGGTTCGCCGCTTCGGGCGGTGCATCGGCAGCCGCGATCACGTCGCCGCGCGAGCAATCCACCTCGTCGGCCAGCACCAAAGTTACCGCTTCGCCGGCCTGTGCCGTCTGACGGTCGCCATCGAACGTCACGATCCGCGCGACCTGCGTCGTCTTGCCCGAGGGGACGATCCGCACCGCATCGCCCACCGCGACGCGACCGCCGGCGATCGTCCCGGCAAAGCCGCGAAAATCGAGGTCGGGCCGGTTGACCCATTGCACCGGCAGCCGGAACGGGCCCGCCGCGGCGCGATCGCTATCGACGGGAATCGCCTCCAGATGCGGCAACAGCGCCGGGCCGCTATACCACGGCATGGCATCCGACCGGGTCGTGATATTGGCGCCGGTCAGCCCCGACAGCGGAATGGCGGTGAACGCGTCGATCCCGATCCCGCGTGCGAAGTCGGCATAGTCCGCCACGATCGCGTCGAACGTCGCCTGATCATGGCCGACCAGATCCATCTTGTTCACCGCGAGCACGATCTGACGGATGCCGATCAGGTGCGCCAGGAACGAATGCCGCCGCGTCTGCGTCAGCACGCCCTTGCGCGCATCGATCAGGATCACCGCGCAATCCGCGGTCGACGCACCCGTCACCATGTTGCGCGTATATTGTTCGTGCCCCGGCGTATCGGCGACGATGAACTTGCGCTTCTCGGTCGCGAAGAAGCGATAGGCGACGTCGATCGTGATGCCCTGCTCGCGCTCGGCGGCGAGGCCGTCGACCAGCAGCGCGAAGTCGATATTCTGCCCCTGCGTGCCGACGCGTTTGCTGTCCGCCTCCAGCTGACTGAGCTGATCCTCGAAGATCGTCTTCGAATCGTACAGCAGCCGCCCGATCAGCGTCGACTTGCCGTCATCCACCGACCCGCAGGTGATGAAGCGCAGCATCGACTTGGTCTGATGCGTGTCGAGATAGGCGTGGATATCCGCCGCAATCAGGGCATCCGGTGTGTAAGCAGTCATGCGAACACATCCTCCCTCGCGCAGCGGGGGAGGGGGACCGCCCGCCACAGGCGGGTGGTGGAGGGGGCGTCGCCGCACACGTAAGCCTTGCCGTATCCTCCCCCTCCGTCACGGCTCCGCCGCGCCACCTCCCCCTGGCGGGGGAGGACCGGGTAGAGTGCGAGCATCGGGAAAATCCTGTCTGTAGACATGGTCACGCCGCAACGTCCTCCCTCGCGTCAGCGGGGGAGGGGGACCGCCGCGAAGCGGTGGTGGAGGGGGCGCTTCCGCGTACGCCGAAGCCACCGCTGTCCTCCCCCTCCGTCCGCTTCGCTGCCACCTCCGCCTTGCGGAGGAGGAATGTCGTGATGGCAGCCATCAGAAATACCCCTCGCGCTTCTTCTTCTCCATGCTCGCGGCCTGATCGTGGTCGATCGCGCGGCCCTGGCGTTCGCTGGTCGTGGTCAGCAGCATCTCCTGGATCACCTGCGGCAGCGTCGCCGCCTCGCTCTCCACCGCCCCGGTCAGCGGATAGCAGCCCAAGGTGCGGAAACGGATCGATCGTTCGACCGGGATTTCGCCGGGCGCCAGGCGAAAGCGATCGTCGTCCACCATCAGCAGCATGCCGTCGCGCTCCACCGTCGGACGCGGTGCGGCAAAATAGAGCGGTACGATCTCGATCCCCTCGCGCAGGATATATTGCCAGATGTCGAGCTCGGTCCAGTTGGATAGCGGGAAGACGCGGATGCTCTCGCCGCGATGAATGCGGGCATTGTACAAATTCCACAGCTCGGGCCGCTGCGCCTTGGGATCCCAGCCCTGGCTCGCCGAGCGGAAGGAAAAGATGCGCTCCTTCGCGCGTGACTTTTCCTCGTCGCGGCGGGCCCCGCCGAAGGCGACGTCATAGCCGCCCGCCTTCAGCGCCTGCTTCAACCCTTCGGTCTTCCACAAATCGGTATGCCGGCTGCCATGGTCGAACGGGTTGATCCCCGCGGCCTCCGCCTCCGGGTTCTTGTGGACGATCAGCTCCATGCCCGCATCCGCGGCCGCCTTGTCGCGCAGCGCGTACATCGCGCGGAACTTCCATGTCGTATCGACATGCAGCAGTGGGAAGGGCGGTCGCGCCGGAAAAAACGCCTTCTTGGCGAGATGGAGCATTACCGCCGAATCCTTGCCGACCGAATACAACATCACCGGCCGCTCCGCCTCGGCGACGACCTCGCGCATGATGTGGATGCTCTCGGCTTCCAGCCGCTGCAAATGGGTAAGCCCGCTCATGGGGCTTTCAGATAAGCCCCCGCTCGCGCGATGCGACCAACTTATCCTTGGGGCGCCCCTATTCCGGCTGGCCCCACTCCTCACGCCGCCGCTCGACCGAATCGATCAGCACCCCGCCGACCATGAACACCGCGATCGGGCAGCAGCAGAACAGCATCCACCCCTGCCAGCCGGGATATTGCTGCAGGTAATGCATGCCGCGCTCTACCGCCCCCATGGCGAGGCCATAGATGATGACGAACGCCTCGAACTTGGTCTTGATGGTGAAGAGGCGTCTGATGCGGGTCCACATGTCGAAAGGTTAAGCAAGCCGCGCGCCAACGGCAGATTTCCGTCGGTCGCGGGTTAAGAGGCGTGGTTAACCGTCAAGTAACCCGACAGGTCGAGCGCCTCCAGCAGCCGAGCGTGCGCGGTTTCGACGTCCCGGACCAGCGCCGCATTCCCCAGCGCCGCCGGATCGATCGCCTCGGGCCACCAGCGCCGCACCACTCCTTCGATCGCATCCAGCTTTGCCGCATCGACCAGGAAACGCGGATCGACCGTCGCCGGGTCGGCGACCACGCGGAGCCGTAGGCATGCCGGCCCACCGCCGTTCGCCATCGACTGCGTGACGTCGACCGTCTCGACCCGGCGGATCGGCCCGTTGCCGGCCTGATGTCGCTCCAGCCAGCCCCAGACGGCGGCATTGGCGCGCGCCTCCATCGGCACAACCAGCGTCGGCCCGTCCGCCGTCGTGACGAGTTGGGCATTGAACAGATAGGAGGCGATGGCATCGGCCAGGCTCACCTCGCTGGCCGGCACCTCGACGATTTCCACCTCGGGCAGCAGGCGGCGCAGGTCGGCGTAGAAGCCGTCCTTGTCGGCAAAGGCCAATTCGTGCGCGAACAGCACGCGTTCGTTGGCGACCGCGACGACGTCGTTGTGGAACGCGCCCGCTGCCACGGCCTCCACCGATTGCTGCACGAACAGCGTCCGCTCGGGCGACAGGCGGTGCGCGCGCGCGATCGCCTCGCTGGCCGTCTGATGCTGGCGCGCGGGGAAGGGGCCGCCGGGCACCGTATAGACGAACACCTCGACGCCCGGCGCATCATGGCTCGCGCACAGCCGCATATGGTTGGCCGCGCCCTCGTCGCCGAACGGCGCGGGCATGGGCCCGTGCACCGCAAAGGCGTCGTGCGCGAAGGCGGTGCGTAGCTGTGCCAGCGTCTCGGGCCATTCATGGCTGCGATGCGGCATCGTCATCAGATTAGCGACCAACAGATGGCAGCGGCCATCCGCCGTGTCCGGCGCGGGCGAGACGGTGGCGGCATTGGCCGCCCACATCGCCGACGCCGACATCGCCTGCGCCTGCAACAGGGCAGGGGCGCTCGCATAATCGGTCGACAGGCTCGCGAGCCAGCGATGGTCCGGCCGGCGATGCGGCAGCAGCACGCCCTGGCGCAGGCCTAGCGCCAGATTGCGTCGCATCTTGTCGAGGCCCTGCAAGGCCGCCGCGCGCGGCTGCGACACCTGACCCGCATGCGCGGTCGCGGCGAGATTGCCTGCCGACAGGCCGGCGTAATTGTGGCTCGGCCCGACGATCCCGTCGAAGTTGATTTCGGTCAGCATGCTCACCACCGCGATGCGAACAGGACGCGATCGTCGGGCTGCACGCCCAGCACCTTCGCGCAATCAGACGACAGCACTACGCCGTCGCCGACCATACGGACATGGCCGAAGGCGCAGCGGAAGTCCTGCAGCCGGCCCGCGGCGACCAGCGCCTCGTCCCCGCCATCGTCGTCGATCGCGATCACCGGGCAGTCGCGTGCGCTCTCGATCGTGCGCACCCGGTCGGTCCGCGCGGTCATCGTCGGTCCGCCATCGAAAATGTCGATGTAGTTTTCATAATGAAAACCCTCATTCTCCAACATGCGCATCGCCGCCCGGCCGCTCGGATGCGGCAGGCCGATCACCGCGCGCGCCGCTTCGGATAGCATCGCGGTATAGATCGGATGCTTGGGCATCAGGTCGGCGATGAATTGGTGGCCGTTCGTCGCATTGAACTGGTCGGCGTCCTGGAAATTCATGCCGAAGAAGCGACCTGCCAGACCGTCCCAGAACGGGGATCCACCCGCCTCGTCGATGATCCCGCGCAGTTCGGCGAGGATACGATCGGCGAAGCGCGCCCGGTGCGCGCGGATGAACAGATAGCGGCTGCGTGCCAGCAACAGGCCGAGCCCGCCCGCGCGCTCCCCCGGATGTAGGAACAGCCCACCGACCTCGCACGCGCCCTCCAGATCGGTGGTCAGCGCCAGCATTTCCGCGCGAAACGTGCGCTGCAGCTCCTTGCTGTGCTGCGTCAGCGTGCCCAGGCGATAGCTGTAGAAAGGGTGTTTCTGCCCCACCTGCGTGAACAGCTGACAGGTGCCGCGGACCTCGCCCGTCTCGCCATTCTCCAGCATCAGGACGAACAGCTCGTCAGTGATCGACCCATCCTCGCGCGCGAACGCCTCGCCGCTGCGGTCCAGCTTCGTGCGCAGTGCCTTGCGGTCGGGGGGCAGGTTGGTGAACCCTCCGCCGGTCAGCTTCGCCATTTCATAGAGATGCTGCAGATCGTCGGCGCGTGCGGCCCGAATGCGAAAGGTCATGGCCGTCCCCGCTGTACGATACGACTGATGGTGAGCGCCGACAGCGCCGCGCGCTCGGCGAGGCTGTCGACGATCATGAATTCGTCCGCCGAATGGATCGCGCCTCCGCGCACGCCCATCGTGTCGACCACCGGCACGCCGGCCGCGGCGATGTTGTTGCCGTCGCACACGCCCCCGGTGGCGCGCCAGCCGATGCTGAGGCCCAGGTCCGCGCCGGCGTCCGCGACGCAGGCGAACAGGCGTTCGGCACCAGCGTCGATCGGCTTGGGCGGGCGATTGAAGCGGCCATGCACCTCGATCCGTACGTCATGCGCCGCGGCGACGGCGGCGACGCTGTCGTCGATCGCCGCCTGCGCCCGTGGGATCGCATCCGCGGCGGCAGGGCGGAAGTTGACGCGCAGGATGGCGAGGTCCGGCACCACGTTGTTCGGTCCACCGCCATCGATCCGCGCCGGATTGACCGACAGGCCCGGACCGCCCGCCTCCGCCAGTCGTACCGCCAGCGCGGCAGCGGCGACGATCGCGTTGCGCCCCTCTTCGGGGTTGCGCCCCGCATGCGCGCTTCGCCCGCGGATCACGATGGAAAAATTGCCCGTGCCGCCGCGCGCACCGGCCAGTGTCCCATCGGCGAGCGCCGGCTCGTAGGTCAGCGCCGCGACCGCCCCGCGTGCCGCCGTCGCAAGCAACCCTGCGGACGAGAGCGATCCCGTTTCCTCGTCCGAATTGATGACGACGTCATAGCCGAAGCCATCGGCGCCTTCCGCCTCCACGGCGATCAGCGCAGCGAGCATCACGGCAAGCCCGCCCTTCATATCCGCCGTACCCGGCCCGTTGATCGTGCCGTCGTCGCGGTGGGTCAGCGTCTGAAACGGATGATCGACGGGATAGACCGTATCCATATGCCCGGTGAACAGCATACGGACCGGCGCCTCGGGCCGCACCCGCAGGTGCAGGTGATGGCCATGCGCCAGCGCGGCGACCGAGCCGTCCGCCGCGACCGCCTCGACCGGCTCCGGCTCGACCATCGCGATCTCGCCGGGCAGCACCGCAAAGGCATTGGCAAGCAGTGCGGCCATGTGCCCGACGCCGGCCAGGTTGCGCGTGCCGCTGTTCACCGCCGCCCAGCGCTCGACCTGCGCCAGCATCGCCACCTGGTCGATCCGCTCGACCAAGGCGCGTTCGTGGTTCGACATCCCTCTCATACCTGGGAGGCTAGTCGAATATGGTCTCCGATGAAACCAGGTTCAGAACGTATAGACCAGCGACGCCCGGCCGATCGTGTCGGTATTCTTGGACTTCACCGGCGGTTCGCTTTCATATTGGACATTATACGAAAACGCCGCGGACAGCGGCCCGATCAGCTTCGCATTAAGCGCGCTCGTGCCGCTCAGCGTCGAATTGGCGCTCTGCACGTAGGCGGAGGCGTTCTGCGTCAACGACAGGCCGGGCAGCACGCGCCAGTTGAACGCCAGCGTCCCGCGCGCGGCGATATTGCTCTGCCGGGTTTCGTCGGTGAAATGCGTCTGCCGGAACGCCGGGCCGAGCTCGACGTCGAGCCGCACCTTGGGGCTCTTGATCGCGCTATAGCCCGCACCCGCCGACGCCGAATAGCGGTTGTAATAGCCCAGGAACCGGTCCGATTCATATTGCGCGGCGCCATAGGCATACAGGCGGTCGTTGATCTTGTAGTTCGGTTCGTAGCTCGCGAGGTAATGTTCGCGCGTCGTGACGTTGGCGTTTTCCTGATAATCCGCCTGCACGTGGAATTTGTGGCGCCATTGCAGCCCTTCGCGCGTCAGGTCGAGGATCGCCGATCCGCCCTTGCTGTCGGTATTGCCGGTGGTGATGTAACCGCCCAGCTCCGCCCGGCCACTCCACAGGTCGAACATGCTCGCCTGCCTGATCGTGGTCTGCCGCGCCTGCGCTTGGTCGGTGCGCCACTTCTGCGCGATGGCGAGCACCGCATCGGCGCTCGCCGGATCGGCCAGCCGCGCGTATTTGACCACGACCGACACGTCGCCGTCGTTGCCGCTTTCGATCGCGGCATCCAGCATCGATCGGATCGCCGCGGGGATCGGCACCTTGGTGTCGTCCGGCTGGCCGCCATCGGCGACCGGCGCATTGGCGATCAGCAGGGGGGCAAGGCACAGCGAAAGGAGCAAGGTAGCGCGCACATCCGGCGCTCTAGCCGTTCGTCGTGCGTCTGACACCCCCCAACGCAGGTCAGCGCGGGCCCACTGCGGCGAGATGAGGCGCGAATGCGGCGAGCACGTCCTCGTACAGCGCACGCTTGAACGGCACGATCATCGTCGGCAGGTCGGCGGGGTCGCTCCATCGCCAGGCGCGAAACTCCTGATGCTCGGTCGCGATATCGATGTCGCGGTCCTCGCCCAGGAAGCGGAACAGGAACCAGCGTTGCCGCTGCCCGCGCCACTTGCCCTTCCACACCTTGCCGATCATGTCCGGCGGCAGGTCGTACAGAAAATCCTGCGGCGCCTCGACGATCAGCTCGACATGGTGCGGCGCGACGCCCGTCTCCTCACCCAGTTCGCGCACCGCGGCGTCATAGGCCTCTTCGCCCGGATCGATCCCGCCCTGCGGCATCTGCCACGCCTCCAGCGTCGTATCGATCCGCTGCCCGACGAAGACCTTGCCGTCGCGGTTCAGCAGCATCACGCCGGCACAGGGGCGATAGGGCAGGGCGCTGGGATCAGTCATCGTACGGCCTCCTGTCCTGCGGCCTGCGCCATGACGCGCGCCGCCTCCGCCTTCACGATCACGTCCTTCAGCGCCGCCAGATAGCCGGCGACGTCCCCCTGGCTCGACGGGATCGCCTTGCGCAGCGTGATGAAGCCATGGACGGTCCCCACCGCCTCGCGGAACACCACCGGTATGCCAGCCTGCACCAACGCGGCGGCATAGGCCCGGCCCTGATCGCGGATCGGGTCCAGGCTGGCGGTGACGATCACCGCGGGTGGCAGGCCCTCCAGCCGGCCGAGCAGCGGCGATCCGCGGCTATGCGCGATGTCGGCGGCATAGGCGTCAACGAACCACAGCATCGTGTCGCGCGTCAGCAGATAGCCGTCGGCAAACTGGTCGAACGACGGATAGGGTCGCGACGAATCGGCCGCCGGATAGATCGGCGCCTGGACGATCACCGGCACTGCCGCCGGCCGGTCGCGCAGGTCCATCGCCGCGACGATCGTCAGCGTGCCGCCCGCGCTGTCGCCGCACAGGATCAGCCCGGTAACGCTGCGCCCCAGTTCCGCCGGGCTCTCCGCCACCCAACGCGCCGCCGCCTCGCAATCGTCGGGCGCGGCGGGCCAGCGATGTTCGGGCGCCAGCCGATAGTTGACCGAGACGACCGGCACGTCGAGCACGCGCGCCATCTCGGCGCAGAAGCCCGCATGCGTGTCGATATTGCCGATCACGAAGCCGCCACCGTGGTAGAAGACCAGCACCGGCCCCGGCTGGCGGGTCTCGCGCGCGTCGAACAGCCGCGCGGGGATGGTGCCGCCGGGGCCAGGGATCGACAGGTCGCGGATCACCGCCAACTCGCCCACCGGCAGATCGGCGACGTCCTTCATCGCCGTGAACACCTGCCGGGCCGCCTCAGGCGTCATCTGGTGCGTGCGCGGCCCCGGCATCGCGTTCAGATAGTCCAGGAATCCGCGCACGTCCGGCCGGACGTAGGGAGTGGGGTCGGCGGTCGCTTCGGTCATTCGGCTCTCTCCGGCGGGCACCGCTTGGGGCGGCGCTCGATCGCTCCTACCTAGGCAGCGTGATCACCGTCGTCCATCATCCCGCCTACGTCGCGCCCGCACCGGCGCGTTCCACCTATCGCTGGAACAAGAACGGCCTGATCCGCGACCTGCTGCGCGAGGCGGGTGACCGCGTGACGTGGCACGAACCCGAAGCGATGCCGCGCCGCTGGCTGGAGGCGGTCCACGATCCCGAATATGTTGCCGAGGTGCTGGAAGCGCGCGTCCCCGCGCCCAAGGCCCGCCGCATTGGTTTTCCGATCACCCCCGAAGTCGCGGCGCGTGCCGCGGCGGTGCCCGGCGGCACGTGGCTCGCGGCGCAGCTTGCGCTCCGCCATGGCTTTGCCGCCAATACCGCAGGCGGCAGCCATCATGCGCTCGCCGATACCGGCGCCGGCTATTGCGTGTTCAACGACCTCGCGCTCGCCGCGGTGCGGCTGATCGAGGGGGGCACTGTCGATCGCCTCGTCGTGGTCGACTGCGACGTCCATCAGGGCGACGGCACCGCGGCCTTGCTCGCCGGGCGACCGGGGATCGCCACCTATTCCATCCATGCCGAAAAGAATTTTCCCGCCCGAAAGGCGCGCTCGACGCTCGACGTGCCGCTTGCCGATGGCGTGGATGACGCCGGCTATCTCACCACGCTGGAAGCAACACTCGCGCCCTTTCTCGCCGAGCACTGGCCGCAGCTGATCCTGTACCAGGCAGGCGTCGATCCGTTCGTCGGCGACCGGCTCGGGCGCCTGTCGCTCAGCCTCGATGGGCTGGTCGCGCGCGAACGGCTGATCGCCCGGCTTGCGGCCGGCGTGCCGCTCGCAAGCACGGTCGGCGGCGGCTATGGCGACGACGCGATGGAGATCGCCCGCCGCCACGTCACTGCGATCCTCACGCTGGGCGAGGCGATGGCGCGCGACGCTGCGATTCCCTGACCCCCTTTCCACTGCGGCCAAGCTGCGGCATGAGCGCGCCCGACATGCCCGGGGACACATTTCAGCAACGCCTTTTCGCGCCCGCATTCCACCGCTTTCTCGACCGGATCGACACCGGGCTGGTGCGCGGTGGGATCGAGGCGCGGCTGCCCGATGGCACGCATCGGCTGCTCGGCGGGCGTAAGCCGGGGCCGGTGCCGCTCGTCACCATTCACCGTTGGCGCGCGCTCGTGCGCCTCGCCACGGGCGGTTCGGTGGGCTGGTACGAAGCCTGGGCGGATGGCGACTGGTCCAGCCCCGATCCGGTGCCGCTGTTCGACCTGTTCATGCGCAACCGCGTGCCGCTCGCCAATGTCGCGCGCGCCGGCGGTATCCCGAAGCTGCTGCTACGCGGCTGGCACGCGCTACGGCGCAACGACCGCAAGGGCTCGCGCCGAAACATCGCCGACCATTATGATCTCGGCAACGACTTCTATCGGGAATGGCTCGATCCCAGCCTCACTTATTCCAGCGGCATCTACGGTTCGGGCGATACGCTGGAGCAGGCCCAGCGCCGCAAGCTCACGGCGATCCTCGACCGCACTGACACCGCACCCGGCGACACCATATTGGAGATCGGCTGCGGCTGGGGATCCTTTGCCGCCACGGCATCGGCGGCGGGCCGCAGCGTCCATGGCCTAACTCTCTCGACCGAGCAGAAAGCGGAGGTAGATGCCCGTGCGCTTCCCGGCGTCGCGGTCTCGCTCACCGACTATCGCGACGTCACCGGCACCTATGACGCGGTCGCGAGCATCGAAATGGTCGAGGCGGTGGGCCAGGCCTATTGGCCCGCCTATTGCGACACGCTCGCGCGCGTCCTGAAGCCCGGCGGCCGCGCCGCGATCCAATATATCAGCATCGCCGACGACGTGTTCGAACGCTACGCCTCCAGCGTCGACTTCATCCAGCGCTACGTCTTCCCCGGCGGCATGCTGCTGTCGGACAGCCGCTTTCGCGCCTTGTGCGAAGCGCGCGGTCTCGTCTGGACCGATCACCACGCCTTCGGCCTCGATTATGCGCAGACGTTGCGCCACTGGCGCGAACGGTTCGACAATGCCGACAAGGCGGGCCGCCTGCCCGAACGGCTCGATGCCCGCTTCCGAGACTTGTGGCGCTATTACCTGATGTATTGCGAAGGCGGCTTCCGCGGCGGCGGCATCGACGTCGCGCAGGTCACACTGGTCAAGCAGGGCTAGGCCGCGCGAGCCAAAGTCCTCCCCCGCCAGGGGGAGGTGGCATGCCGCAGGCATGACGGAGGGGGAGGTCAGGGTACCGCCCTGTCACGAAAAACCTGCCGTCTGCCCCTCCGCGATCGCCTCGGGCGGCGTCACCTCCCCTGGCAGGGGAGGAACAATGCGCTGTCCGGACTGTCGATCAGCCCGACCCAAAGCCCAGGCCAACCCTCAGGCGTCTTCAACCTCGCGCGCCACCGGCGGATGCAGCCGCAGGCGATGGATACGCCGCTCGTCCGAATCGAGCACCTCGAACTTCCAGCCCGACGGGTGATCCACGCACTCGCCGACGTGCGGCACATGCCCCGCCAGCACCGCCGCAAGGCCGCCCAGCGTATCGACGTCGCTCTCGGCTTCGCCAAGCCGCGCATCGATCAGCTCGGCCGCATCCTCCAGCTCGGCACGGGCATCCGCGTCCCACGCGCCGCCGTCGATCGGCACCAGCAGCGCGCTCGGCGCCTCGTCATGCTCGTCCTCGATCTCGCCGACGATCTCCTCGATCAGATCCTCGATCGTCACCAGGCCTTCGGTGCCCGAATATTCGTCGAGCACGATGGCGAGGTGGACATGGCGCTGGCGCATGTCGGCGAGCAGATCCAGCGCGCCGCGGCTCATCGGCACGTACAGCGGCTCGCGGATCAGTCCGGCGATGCTCGTCGGATGGTCGGCGCCGGTCGCCAGGATGTTGAACACATCCTTGATGTGGACCATGCCGATGATCGTATCCAGCTGCCCGCGATAGACCGGCAGGCGGCTGTGCCCCGCCTCCGCGAAGATCTGCACCAGATGCGCGAAGGTCGTATTTTCCTCGACCGCGATGATGTCCGCACGCGGTACGCCGACATCGCCCGCGTCGCGCTCGCCGAAATGCAGCAGGTTGCGCACCATCTGCCGTTCCAGCGGCGTCAGGTCGCCCTTGGCGTCGGGGCCGGGATCGTCCTCATGCCGGTCGATCGCCTCTTCCAGCTGGTCGCGGAGCGATTCCTCCTGGCCGCCGCCGAAGATCAGCGTGCGCAGCCCGCGCCAGATACTCGATTCGTTGGAGTCGCCGTAACCGGCGCTACTTCGGTCCTCTGCCATGGCAGTCTGTGTCAGTCCTCACGCACGAGATAAGGGTCCGCGATGCCGAGCGTGGCCAGAGCCTGACGCTCGATCTCCTCCATCGCCTCGGCCTCGTCGTCCCCCATGTGGTCATAGCCTAGCAGATGCAGCGTGCCATGTACCAGCAGGTGCGTGGCATGTTCCTGCACGCTAACGCCCTTTTCGGCCGCCTCGCGTTCGCATACCCCATGCGCAAGCACGATATCGCCCAGCAACAGCTCGCCATCGTCGCTATTCTGGCTGACCGTATCGATCAGATCCGGCTGCACCATCGGAAACGACAGGACGTTGGTCGGCTTGTCCTTCTGCCGATACTGACGGTTGAGCGCGTGGACTTCGTCGTCGGAAGTCAGGCGGACGCTGATCTCGACGATCGCGGGCGTGGTGAGCAATTCGCCATGCGGCGTCCGCTCGATCGCCGCGCGCGCGGACCGGACGGCGAGCGCGTCCCAATCGATGACGTCGGGCCAAGGGGCCTCATGGGCGAGTTCGATGTGGATCATGCAAGGTCCGTCTGAGAGAAATCGTCACCCTTGTAGAGCAGGCGGGCGTCGTTGGTCTTGGCACAGGCATAGGCGAAACAGTCGCCCATGTTGAGGCGGGCGGGGTGGCGTGAGCCTTTGCCGTAACGCGCCGCCGCACGGATCGCTTCATCACGTTCCGGTTCGCCGATCGACACGACGCGCAAGCCGGCCTCATAGGCGAAACCGCTCACGGCTTCCGCTGCTTCGTGCAGGCTCACCTCCCGCAGACGGGCGATGGCATGGGCCGCTTCCCACGCGCCGACCGCACAATACAAGCGGTCGTTATGCGCCTCGATCGTATCGGCGAAATCGTCGGCCTCGGGTTCGCCATAGACAATCGCGACGATCGCCGAGGCGTCGACGAAGATGGTCAATCGTCGTCCTCGTCGTTGAGCGAATCGTAGAACGCCTTGTCCGCAACGAGGCCGGTCGGGCGACCTAACGGATGTGCCTCGCGCCACGCTTTCATGCGTTCGCGCAGCGGCACGTTAGGGGGGCGACGTTCCTGCTCCAGCTCACGCTTGCGGTGGAGCAGGGCATCGTGGACCGCGGCCGTCTTGCTCGTGCCGAGCAGCTCGGCGACTTCGCGCGCCAGATCGGCGGTGTCCGCATTCTTGATGTAGAGCGACGCCATCGTCCCCTCCGGTATATCCCGCCAAGGTGGCGAGGATATACGCTTCCGTCAATCGGCCCCCTCATACGCCTCGACGATCCGCCCGACAATCGGATGGCGGACGACGTCGGCACTGCTGAAGCGCGTCATCGAGATACCCTCGACGCCCTCCAGCCGCATCGTCGCATCGGCCAGGCCGCTTGCCGCGACGCCGCCGGGCAGGTCGGTCTGGTTGGGATCGCCGCAGATCACCATCCGGCTGTTCTGTCCGAAGCGGGTCAGGAACATTTTCATCTGCGCGGGTGTCGTATTCTGCGCCTCGTCGAGGATGACGAAGGCATCGGCCAGCGTGCGGCCGCGCATGAAGGCGATGGGCGCGATCTCGATCTCGCCGCTCGCGATCCGCCGCTCCACCTGCTCGGCGGGCAGACAATCGTGCAGCGCATCGTAGAGCGGCCGCAGATACGGATCGACCTTGTCCTTCATGTCGCCGGGCAGGAAGCCCAGCTTCTCGCCCGCCTCCACCGCAGGGCGCGACAGGATCAGCCGCTGGACGCTGCCGGTGATCAGCTGCGACACCGCCTGCGCGACCGCGATATAGGTCTTGCCCGTACCCGCGGGCCCCAGCGCGAAGATCATGTCGTGCGTGCTCAATTCGCGCATGTAATGCGCCTGCGCCGGGGTGCGCGGCACGATCGTCTTCTTGCGCGTGCGGATCATGATCGACGGGATCGCGCTACGTTCGGTGCTGACGATGCCGTCGAGCGTCGGTTCGGCCGCCATCGCGATCGACGCATCGACCAGACCCGTGTCGATCTCTTCGCCGCGCTGGATGCGCTGGTACAGGTCCTGCAACACGTCGCGGGCGAGCGCGACATTCTCGGCGGCGCCCTCCAGCCCGACGCGGTTGCCGCGTGCGGTGATGTAGACACCCAGCCGGTTTTCGAGCGCCACCAGATTCTGGTCATATTGGCCAAACAGCGTGGCAAGCAGCTGCGGCTTGTCGAACAACACCTCCGCCCGGCTGCGTTCACCGGAGCGGGCGGGGACGGGCTTGCGACTCATGCAATCCTTTCGTGCCGAAATGGCATGCACCGAATGTGGGATGCCCGCGCGCGAAAGGGAAGCGGCAAACGTGCCGATCTATGCGGCCTGCTTCACCCGCACCGCGCCCGCCATCGAGACCGGGCCGGCGGACAGCAGGTCGACCGTCACGATGTCGCCGATCGCCGCGTCGGTCATCATATGCACCGATTGCAGCCAGGGCGACTTGCCGAGCATCTGGCCGGGCAGCTTGGCCTTGCGCTCGATGAGCACGTCGCACGTCCGGCCGACGCTCGCCTGGTTGAACGCCTGCTGGTCGCGGCCCAGCGCGGCTTGCAGGCGCTGCAGCCGTTCGTCCATCACTTCGGGCGGCACGGCGCCGGCCATGTCGGCGGCGGGGGTGCCGGGGCGGGGGCTGTATTTGAACGAATAGGCCTGCGCGTAGCCGACCGCATCGACGAGGGCGAGCGTCTCGGCGAACTCCGCCTCGGTCTCACCCGGAAAGCCGACGATGAAGTCGCCCGACAGCGCGATATCGGGGCGTACGGTGCGCACGCGGTCGAGCAGGCGCAGGTAGCTGGCGCGGTCATGGCTGCGGTTCATCGCCTTCAGCACGCGGTCGCTGCCCGCCTGCACGGGCAGGTGCAGGAACGGCATCAGGCTCTCGACGTCGCCGTGGGCATCGATCAGGCCCTGCGCCATGTCGTTGGGATGGCTGGTCGTGTAGCGGATACGCGCGAGGCCGGGGATGCGGTCGAGTACACGGATCAGGTTGTGCAGACCCCGCCCGTCGTCGTCCCAGGCGTTGACGTTCTGGCCCAGCAGCGTGATCTCGCGCGCACCGGCATCGACCAGCGCCTTCGCCTCGTCGACGATCGCCGCGAACGGACGGCTCACCTCGGCACCGCGCGTATAGGGCACGACGCAATAGGTGCAGAATTTGTNNTGTCGCAGCCTTCCTGCACCGTCAGGAACGCCGACGGCCCGACGCGGCGCCGCGCGGGCAGGGCGCCGAACTTCAACAGCAGAGGCATGTCGGTATCTAGCCCGGGTGCGCCGCTCGCCGCCTGCGCAACGAGGCCCGGCAGGTTGTGATACGCCTGCGGTCCGACCACGACATCGACGTTCGCGCGGCGGACGATCTCCTCGCCCTCCGCCTGCGCGACGCAGCCGGCGACCGCGATCATCGGCGCTGCCCGCTCAGCGAGGCGCGCGTCCTTGCGCAGTCGCCCGATGTCCGAATAGACCTTCTCGGTCGCCTTTT
>FRDC01001543.1_pt1 | contig 16904 bp, 15 predicted proteins | sample 1106171 | NCBI WGS metagenome assembly FRDC01 (sample SAMEA3930566, study PRJEB13176) | freshwater metagenome | biome: Drinking water system; feature: drinking water; material: water | place: Singapore | collected 2014-12-20 | reverse complement strand
GGGCGCCGTTCCTGCTGTTCCTGCTGATCGGCGAGGCGGTGCTGATCCGCACCGAGGAATAGGGGCACGCGGTAAGTCACAAAAGTCTCACCCGCGCAGGTGTTTTTCGTATCCCGGGTCGGGGAGTGAAAGAGCGGTGGCACATGACCGATACACGGGTGGCATATCCCGTTGTGTGTAGGACAGCGGCATATCCGCCGATCCTATGATGAGCTGGCGGCCCAAGGACTTAGAGCATGATATTCGGGTCTGTTCACGACCCGCGATCCAACAGCACCCGGTCCTGACGCTTCGTTAACCATGGAGGCCTATCCTCCTCCTGCGTCGTGCGCTGTGTCGCACGGCGGCAGGGGATATCGGGCGATGGCCAATCTGACCGGAACGGGTGCTGCGGCACTGATGCAGGCGCAACTGGCATCACGCTATGGCGTGGCGGCCCGAACGTCGACCGCTGCCGTCACCGCGACCGGCACGTCGCCGGCGGCGCAGCCGGCCAAGACCGCGACGAGCGCGAGCAAGGGGGACGTCGCGACGATCTCCCCCGCCGCCAGGCGCGCGTCCGCCCAGATCGCCGACGCGAAAAAGGATTTCACCGTGCTATCCAAGGAGGTCCGCGCGACGCTGGACGCGCAGTACAAAAGCGCGGGCAAGACGGCGACGCCCAAGCTGGACGAGCTGTCGGGCCGGGCGCTGGCGGCGATCGCGCTCAACCAGACCGGCGGCTTTTCGCGGACCGAGGTGAGCGCCGCCAAGGCAGCCCTGCAATCGCGCGAGCGGGAGAGTGCGACGGGCGCGATCAAGGGCGGCAGCTTTGCGGCCTACAGCCAGACACTGGTGACGCAGTACGATGCGATGAGCAGCGAAGAACGTCAGGCACGCGGGTGGAGCGAGCGCACGCGCGATGCGGCCGCGACGCTGGCGGCGCAGACGAATGGAGCGATGCCGAGCCTGTTCGATCAGATGGGGTGATCCGCCGGTCAGGGGATCGACAGCGCACCATCCAGAATGGCGGGCATGCGCACGACGAGCGCATCGGCGAGTTTCGTGCCGAGCACGTGCGGTTCGTCGGCAGGCGTGCCGCCAACCTGCGTCGTCACCGCGGTGCCGGTCCAGAGGGTGCGATCGCTGCGCACGTCGACGAAGGTCAGCGTCATCCGCGTCACGACCAGGGGCCGCAAATCCTGCTTGCGGGTCGGCAGGCTGATCCGGACGCCACTGCCCCAATTGCCGACGCTGACATCGGGGCCCGCCACCGGCGCGGGTGCCGTGACGAGGCCGCGGACGTCGCGATCGATCGTGACGCGAGCCTGATAGCGGCTCGGCCCGGCCGGCGGGAGAACGAGGAAGTCAGCGGCGGAGAGCGACGATCCGACCGTTTCGGCAAAGGCCGCCGCCTGATCGTCGTCAGCGCGTATCGCGATCGTGACGGTGCCCTTGGGCAGCGAGTTCGGCGTTGCGGTGACCGCTTCGGCGAGCAGGGCCATGGCCAACACGATGCTCATGCGGCCATTCCCTCTCGACATGCCCCAATCGGGCGATCCTACGCCGGTTTAGCGGGCGACGAAAGTGCTCCGCACGATCTTGTTCACCAGGCCCGGCAGGCCGGCGTAGCTCGCCTTGTGATAGGGCGAGTCCTGCTCCAGCGCGGCGGTGATGCGGCGGTGCGCCTCGCCCAGCGAATGGTACGGCAGGCTGGGCAGCAGGTGGTGCAGCGCGTGGTAACGCAGGCCGACGGGCGCCCACAAAGCCGGCAACAACGCGGGCGGGGGCACGTTGACCGAGTCGAGATATTGCGCGGTGACGCTCATCGGCTCGCCGTCATTTTCCCACAGATGCGCGACGAGGGTGCGCACCTGATTGACCACCGCAACGCCCGATCCGATCGCCAGCGCGATCAGCACGCCACGCAGCGAGAAGACGCCGGTCGCGGTCAGCACGACGATCGCGATCGCCCAGACGCTGGCAGCGGTTTCGACGCGGTTCCACAGCAGCTTCGCCTCGCCCTCCGGCGCGCGGCGGCGGAACGACGGGTTGATCGCCAGCGCCGAATAGCGTTCGACGATCGTCGTGCGCAGCTTGGGCGACAGCAGCGAAACCGGCGACAGGATCGCATAGCGGATCAGCAGACCGATCGGCGCGAGCGCGGAGATGACGACGAAGGCGGGCAGCGTCCACGGCTTCATCAGCGCGAGCGGCAGATATTCGGGATCCTCCGACGTGCCGTAGCGCGTCTTGGCATGGTGCAGGTTATGCACGCCTTCGTACATGAAGCTGGGGGTGAGCATCGGCACGCCGACCAGCGCGTTCCAGCCGCCACGGAAGCGCGGCAAGGCGCTGTGCTTCATGTGGCTGACTTCGTGGATGAAGCTGAGCGCGCGGTACAGCGCCAGCGCCGACACCACCGCGGCCAGCACGACCCAGCCGGTGCCCTGCACCGACACGGCGACCGCCAGCGCACCATAGCCGATCACCGCCGAGGCGATCAGATCGGCCCAGTAGATGCCGGGGCGCGGCGCGATGAGGTCGCGCGTCAGTTCGGCAGCGGCGCGCAGCATCGCCTTGTCGTCGGCGATCCGCGGGCGCGGGGTCCGCGCGGCGGCTGCCGCCGGAGCGGGGCTGCGCGAGAGGGTCAGCGAGCTTTCCATGGCGTGGTCCATTGCCCGTAGATAGTGGCGACAGCGTGGCATTTACAGGCGCGCGACGGTGCATCCTCTCGATCACAGATGACGGAATCGTCACTCGACCCTGTTGCCCGACGTGCTAGAGCCGACCGATGTTCGGCGCCGCAGCTTAGTCCTCCCCCCCCAGGGGGAGGTGGCGCCGCCGAAGGCGGTGACGGAGGGGGAGGTGAGCGGCGTGCCTCGGTATGAAGGGGGCCGCTTACCTCCCCCTCCACCATTCGGCTGGCGCCGAACGGTCCCCCTCCCCCTGGCGGGGGAGGAATTTGGGAAAGTCAGTTGCGCTTCGGGACCGAGAAGGTGCCCGTCACGCGGCCGTTGGGGGCGGCGCTGGTCGTCGCGCCCGGAGCGCCGGCGGAGCCTCGGACCGAGGAGCCGTCGATCACCGCGCGGCCGGTGTCGAGGTTGATGGTCAGGCGACCGCCGTTGACGGTGTTGCCGCCCTGCGTCAGCGTGACCGCGCCGAGCATCGTGATGACGCGGCGGTTGAGATCGTAGATGGCATATTGCGCCTTGGCGGTCTGGTCCGGGCGCTTGACCGTGACGCCGCCGCTCGCGTCAAGACGCGAGACCTGCGGGTTTCCGCCGATCACCTGGCCCGTGTAGAACACCGTCATGCGCGCCGCGGTGAGCGTCATTTCCGCCTGGCGGACATTGACGTTGCCTGACAGGACCGCGCGATTCGCCTTGTCCTGCAATTCGATCGTGTCCGCGCCGAAATCGATCGGCGCGTTCGAATTGTGCGCGGTCTGCGCGGCCAGAGGGGCGGCCACAGCGAGGACGGCAGGGATGAGGAAAGGGAGCGCGCGCATGGGCGGCTATTTCGTCCTTCCCGGCACGATCCGCAAGCGGGCATTGCCGGTGAGCCGCACGGTGCGATCGTCGAGGTTCGCGTTCAGGCGATCGGCGCTGAAATTCCCCTGCGTGACGGTGCCGGTGACCTTGCCGTCGCTCTGCATCGTCTTGGATTTCAGATCGATCGTCGCGTCGCTGGTATCGAGGCGATAGTTGTTGGGCCCGCGCACCGCGATCGGCCCGTCGACCTTCATCTGTTCGGTCTTGAGGTCGTAGCGCCCCTGATCGGCGCGCAGCGTCGCCGGGCCGTCCTGCAATTGCAGGTCCGCGGCCATGCGGTTGATCTCGACGATCGGCACGCTGCTGCTCTGCTGCACCGCCGAACCGGCGTTGAGCGTGAATGCCTGCCCCTTGTCGTCCTGCCCGCGATAGGTCGCGGCCTGCAGCTTCATGCGTTCCTTGGCGACCTCGACCTTGTTCTTGTCGAGCACGAAGGAAACTTCGTTGCTGGCGGTGAGCGGCGCCATGACGAGAAAGGCGGCGAGCACGCCGATCGCGATCGGCAGCCCGCTGTTGAGCAGGGTGATCAGCCGGTCGTGGCGGCTGCCGGGCGCGGCCCAGCGCTGGCGTGCCGTCCGCACGCGCGCGAAGCCGTCGCCGGTCGCCGCCATCGACTCAGGCATGCGCGAAGATGTCGATTTCGGGCCAGCCGGCAAGGTCCAGCGCGGCGCGAGTCGGCAGGAAGTCGAAACACTGCTGCGCCAGCTCCATGCGGCCTTCGCGGATCAGGCGGCGGTCCAGCTCGGTCTTCAGGCGGTGGAGGAAGCGGACGTCGCTGGCCGCATAATCCTTCTGCGCGTCGCTGAGCTCGGGCGATCCCCAGTCGGACGATTGCTGCTGCTTGCTGAGTTCCTGCCCCAGCAGTTCGCGGACCAGTTCCTTCAGACCATGGCGATCGGTGTAGGTGCGGATCAGGCGCGAGGCGATCTTGGTATCGTACGCCGGCGCGGCGACCACGCCGAGATAATGCTGGACCGCGGCGATATCGAAGCGGCCGAAGTGATAGAGCTTCAGGCGGGCCGGATCGGCGAGCACCGCCTTCAGGTTCGGTGCGGCATAATCGCTATCGGGGCCGAAGCGCACCAGATGTTCGTCGGGGCCGCCATCGGACAGCTGCACGACGCACAGGCGATCGCGGGGCGTGATCAGGCCCATGGTTTCGGTGTCGACGGCGATCGATGCGCCGGGAGCGAAGACGTCGGCGGGGAGGTCTTCCTCGTGGAAGTGAACGGTCATGCCGCAGCCCTACGCGGCTCCGCGGCGCGGCTCAACGATTAACATTGTGTCACCGAAACATCGCGATACGCGCGCATCAAAGCGATAAACGTGCTGTGGCGGCCACAATGGGCAAGTATCGGCACGACTTGCACCCAAGATACGACGAATTTGTTCGCGGGGACTTGTAATGTGCGCTATGGCAGGTCCCAAGGCGCAATAGGTTTGGCGCCCGGAGGCTCGCGTTCGTCGTCCGGCGCACGGGTTCTTCGACGGATTGGATGCGGGCGAACCGGGAAGACGAATAGGGTTATGAGTTACGACAAAGGTGGCCGCGGCAATCGTGGCGGACGTGGTCGCGACAAGCGCGACGGTTTCGGCGGCGACGATTTCGGTGGCGGCAGCAGCTACGGCGGCGGCGGCTTCGGTGGCGGCGGCTTTGGCGGCGGTGATCGTGGCGGCTTCGGCGGTGGTGGCTTCGGTGGCGGCGGCTACGGCGGCGGCGACCGTGGCGGCTTTGGCGGCGGCGGCGGTGGTGGTTTCCGCGGCGGCGGTGGCGGCTTCAGCGGCGGTGGCCGCGGTATGCCCCCGCAGGTCGTCGGCGAAGGCACCGGCGTGGTCAAGTTCTTCAACGCGCAGAAGGGCTTCGGCTTCGTCGTCCGTGATGACGGCGGCGAAGACGTGTTCGTCCACATCTCGGCGGTCGAGCAGGCGGGCCTCAGCGCGCTTGCCGAAGGCCAGCCGCTCGGCTTCACGCTGGTCGACCGCGGTGGTCGCATCTCGGCAACCGAGCTGAAGATCGACGGCGAGCCGATGGCGGTGACCGAGCGCGCGCCCCGCGAGCCGCGTGAAGGCGGCTTCGGCGATCGCGGCCCGCGCGCCGGCGGCGCCGGTGGCCCGCAGCGCCAGTTGACCGGTGAGAAGGCGACCGGCACGGTCAAGTTCTTCAACGCGATGAAGGGCTTCGGCTTCATTCAGCGCGACGACGGCCAGCCCGACGCGTTCGTTCACATCTCGGCCGTCGAGCGCGCCGGCATGGGCACGCTGAACGAAGGCGACAAGCTGCAGTTCGAACTCGAGGTCGACCGTCGTGGCAAGTATGCCGCGGTGAACCTGTCGCCGGCTTCGTAATCGTCCCGATTCGCTAATGTGAAAGGCCCGGCCCTGCGATCCGCAGGTGCCGGGCTTTTTGCGTTTCGGGGGCGGAGCGTGTGCGCGGTGTGGAGGCCGATCTGGTGTTCGGCGCGACTGCCGTCACGGCCAGGCCCCACGGCTGATTGCATTCGGCCCGTTGGCTCGGTCCTCCCCCCCCTCGCGGGGGAGTTCGCATACCGCAGGCATGACGGAGGGGGAGTGGGGTAGCGCCCTGTGATCCGAACGTTCCTGTCCTCCCGCTCCGTCACCGCCTCGGGTCTATCATGCCCCCGGCATGATCTTGAACGGCCGGGGNNCCGTTCATCCCGATGCGCCCTGGCGGGGGAGGACCGCCGGTCTGTTGGTAATGTCGATCGAGCCGGGTTCATCACATCGGAAGGGTCGCCACGGGCAAAGCACGTCCTTTGCCCGCGCCTCGTCTTTCATGACCGATGGCCTGCATGCGGTAGGCGGCGCGGTCTTTGCCGAAGCGTAGCGGCGAGCACCGCCTGCTTTTTGCGTTTTTCGGGCGGGCGTGCGACGGCATGTGCCGATGATGGCACGATCTTCTCTGGCGGCGATCGCCGCGGCGGTGGCGGTTCTGGGCGCGGCGGGGGCGGCCGTGTCGCGTCAGGCAGCGACAACTTCGCAGGCCACCCGCACCAGCGCGCCGCGTACGCCTGCTGCACCGCCTGCCGCTCAGGCTGTTCCCGCGGCCGACGCCGAATCGGGCGTGCCGGTCTATGCCGCCGATGTGGTGGCGCGCTTCCCGCATGATTCGGGGGCGTTTACCGAGGGGCTGCTGTTCTGCGGCGGCGCGCTGTACGAAAGCACGGGCAAGGAAGGCGCCTCGGATATCCGGCGGGTGACGCTGGACGACGGCAAGGTGGTGGCGCGCGCGCGGCTGTCGCCCGACCTGTTCGGCGAAGGAATCGCCTGCTGGCAGAAGAGCCTGGCCAGCGTGACGTGGAAGACGGGGATCGGATTCCGCTGGGCGCTGCCGGCGTTGACGCAGACGGGCAAGCCGTTCCGCTACACGGGCGAGGGCTGGGGCATGAGCAGCGACGCGACGTCGATCCTGCTGTCCGACGGCACGCCGGTGCTGCGGCGGATGGACCCGGTGCGCTTCGCCGAGCGCGGGCGGATCGCGGTGACGCTCAACGGGCGACCGCTGAAGAATCTGAATGAGCTGGAATATGTCGGCGGCAAGATCCTGGCCAATGTCTGGATGAGCGGGTTCATCGCGCGCATCGATCCGGTGAGCGGCAAGGTGGAGGCGCTGATCGACCTCAGGCCCCTGATCGCGGAGATCAACAATCCCGATCCCGACGCGGTGGCGAACGGCATCGCGTACGACGCGGCGCACGACCGGCTGTTCGTGACGGGGAAATATTGGCCGACGCTGTTCGAGATCAAGCTGGGCGACGAGGTCGGCCGGGCGCGGTAGAGGTCTTTTCCAACCGTCATCCCGGCCGTGAGCCGGGATCCCGCTTCTTCTTCTGCGGCGGCGGTGGAAAGCGGGACCCCGGATCAAGTCCGGGGTGACGAGGGGGTGCTAATCACCGGCCGGCGAGATAGCGGGCGAGCGGGTCGATCATCTCTTCGGGAATGCGGCGGGCGATGACGGGCATGGTCGCGTGGCTCTTGCGTGCGTCGACCACGGTGTCGTCGCCGCGCCAGTGGCGCAGGCGCTGGGCGATGTAGCTCGCACGCTGGCCGGCGAGGACGGGATAGGGTTTGCCGGGAGCGTGGCAGCTGGCGCAGGCGGGCAGTTGCTTTGCGGGCAGGCCCTGCTCGACGATACGCGCGGCGGCGGCATCGGCGTTAGGGATGGGGCCGGGCGCGGCGCCTAGGCCGGGCATGGCGGCATAGGCGCGGGCGGCGGCGCGCATCTGTTCGGGCGTCATGCGCATCGCGACCTGCTGCATCACCGCGCTGGAGCGGGTGCCGTTGGCATAGCCTTGCAGCGCGGCGAGCAGCGCCGCCTGCGACTGGCCGCCGAGGATCGGCATGTCGGGCGCATTGCGACCGCGTCCGTCGCTGCCATGGCAGCCGGCGCATTGGAACAGCGGCGCGGCGGGGTCCGCTGCGCCGACCAGCGCCTGATATCGTGCGGGCGTCATGCCGGGCAAGCGACGGATGAAGGCGACCATGCGGCGCACCTCGTCGCGGCGGTCCTGCACCGCCCAAGCGGGCATGCCGGTATATTTGACGCCGTGCTGGAGAATCCAGAACAGCTGTTTGTCGGTCCATTCCTTCGCGTTGATCGCGAGGTCCGGCGCGGGCGGGGTGGCGGCCTGCATGACGGGCGAGGGCTTCACGCCGGGCGCGCCGTGGCAGACCGCGCAGGAATTGGCGAAATGGCCCGCCGCGCTGACGAGGCTGCGCGCGTCGGCCGGGTCGTCGGGCGAGGTGAAGGCGGCATGCGTGCGCACCGAGTTGCGCATCGCCCAGTGGAGGAACCAGTCGGTGATCTTCCAATGGCTGGACGAGGCGGCGAGGTTCATCACGCCCGACCAGGCGAACAGCATGCCCGCCGCGCCGAGCAGCACCAACGTGAGGATGGCGCGCACCCAGGTGATGCGGATCGTCATGCGGGCGCTCCCTCGCGCGGCTGGAGCAGGCGACCGAGTATCGCCAGCCCGCCGATCAGATAGGCGATGCCGCCGACGAGCAGCATGACGACGCCGGCGAGTTGCTGATCGGCGAGCGCGTCCGCTCCGTGATGCATATACAGCGGCCGCGGCGCGAGGCCGATCAGCGCGCCGAGCAACGTCATGTGCATCGACGTGACGAGCAGTGCCGCGACGCCGGCCGCGCGGTGGCGGGGGGCGAGGACGGCGGACCAAAGCAGCAGGCCAGCGGTGAGGAACATCGCCTGTTCGACCGCGAGCCACGCCGGCGCGTGCGCGACGAGGCGGCGCAGCGCGGGGACATGCCAGCCCCATACCACCACCGCCTCGACCAATGCGGCGGCGAGTGGGGTGGCGAGGCGGGGGACCAGCACGGCGGGGTCGTAGCGGCTGCCCTGTACTCCCAGCGCGATCAGCGGCGCGGCGATGGCGACGGCGATCATGTGCGCCGCCATGTGGCCGGTCATGCCGAACGGGCTGAGCACCCAGCCGACCGGCACGAGCGCAAGGCCTGCGAACAGGGGCGCGCGGCTCATCGGCAATCGCTCAGCACGATGACGGGGGCGGCGGTGAAGAGCACGGCGACGAAGCTCAATCCCGCGAGCAGCATCGTCGCGTACGCGAGGAATCGCAGGCGGTCGATGTCGGTGCCTTCGTTGTGCGGCGGCGGATCGCCGGGCGTGCGCGACTGCTGCCAGGCGATGACGCCCGACGCGACGATGACGAGCAGGGCCGCGACGGTGCCGATCGCGAAGGCGGTGGGGAAGCGCGCCCATTGCCCGAGCTTCGCGCAGGACACCGCGGCCCAGAGGTAGGAAAAGAGGAAATGCACCGCCCAGGTGGTCGGGGGGACGATCAGCGTCCATAGTGTGACGCGCAAGCTGCGCGCGCGGGTGAGGAGGCGCTTCACAGCCCTGCCTCCGGGAACAGGCCGACCGTCAGATAGGTGACGAGCGCGGTGAGCGCGAAGAAATGCTGGTAGACGGTGATGTTGCGCAGGTCGGCGTCATGCGCAGGGGTCATCCTCCGCGCCAGGCTGCGCGCGAGCGTGTAGAGCTGCATGACGATGCCGACGCCGGCGTGGACGGCGGTCCAGATGATCAACACCCAGACGATCGCGGGGTAGACGTTCGCCTTGGGATCGAGGCCGTCGAGCGATCCCAGCGCCGCGACGATGCTGGCGAGCGCGACGGCGGCGCCAGCGACGAGTGCCACGCGGGCGAGCGTCACGGCGCTGCGGTGGTTGAGCTCACGGGCGGCGACGGTCGCGGCCCAGCTGGCAAGGCTCAGGCCCAGCGCCAACAGCGGCCCACTGGCGCCCGGTCCGGCGAAACCCGCGCCGAAATCGGGGTGGATCGTCCAGTAGAAATAATAGCCGAAGACGAGGCCCGAAAAGGCGGTGGCATCGGCCATCATCGTGATGAACATCGCCCACCAGCCGGGCGCGGCAGGGCCGGAAATGTAGAGCGGCATCGTCATGCCGTGGCCGATCGGTTTGTCAGGCTTTTCGGGGATTTCGGCGGTGTCCCACAGCCACCACAGCACGCAGGCGAGCGTGACGACGCCGCTGGCCGCTGCCGCCAGGTAGAGGTGGTAGGTGGTGAGGATGAACACCGCGCCCAGCGCGACGGCGGTCATCATCGGCTTTACGCTGGGCGTGCCGAGGCGGATGACCGAGACGGGCTTGGCATCGAGGACGGAGGTGATGATCGTCTCGCGCCGGCCTTCCTCGGCATCGGGCAGGAAGAAGCGGCCTTCGTCGACCTTCTGCACGAAGTTCTTCTGGTCCCAGATCGGATAGCGGCTTTCGATCAGCGGCACGGAGCGGATACCCCAATCCTCGTCATCGGGGTGCGCCAGCCATTCGAGCGTGCCGGCGTTCCACGGGTTGCGCGGCGCCTTCCTACGCGTCGGTGACAGCGCGAGGTCGAGCACGAGTACGAGGACGCCGGTTGCGAACAGATAAGACCCTGCGGTCGAGGCGAGGTTGAGCCAGCCGATATTGAGGTCGGCGGGGTAGGTGAAGACGCGGCGCGGCATGCCTTCGAGGCCGGACAGGTGCATGGGCATGAAGGTGAGGTTCACGCCGACGAACATGATCCAGAAGGCGATGCGGCCGAGGCGGTCGCTGAGCTTTTTGCCGGTGATGAGCGGCCAGTAATAATAGAGGCCCCCGAACAGCGGCAGCAACGTCCCGCCGATCAGCACGTAATGGAGGTGCGCGACGACGAAATAGGTGTCGTGCGCCTGCCAGTCGAACGGCGCGATCGCGACCATCACGCCGGTCAGCCCGCCGATGACGAAGATCGCGAGGCTGCCGCTGGCGTAGAGCAACGGCGTCGACCATTTCACCTTGCCCGCCCACAAGGTCGCGATGAAGGCGAAGATCTGCACGCCGGTAGGGATCGCCACGGCTTCGGACGCGGCGGAGAAAAAGGCGAGGCTGATCTTGGGCAGGCCGGTCGCGAACATGTGGTGGACCCACAGGCCGAACGACAGGAAGGCGGTGCCGACTGCCGCCAGCACGATCCATGGATAGCCGAGCAGGTGGCGCTGCGCGAAGGTGGGGATCAGCATCGCGAACAGGGCGATGCTGGGCAGGAAGACGATATAGACTTCGGGGTGGCCGAAGATCCAGAACAGGTGCTGCCAGAGCAAGGGGTCGCCGCCCTTGGCCGCATCGAAGAACGGCCAGCCGAGCAGTCGCTCCATTTCGAACAACAGGTCGCCCGCGATCAGCGGCGGGAAGGCGAACAGGATCATCACCGCGACGACCAGGATGTACCAGGCGTAGAGCGGCATCAGGTTGAGGCGCATGCCCGGCGGGCGGCACTTCAGGACGCCGACGATCAGTTCGACCGCGGCGGCGACCGACGAGACTTCGATGAAGCTGAGGCCCAGCATCCAGATGTCGGCGCCGAGGCCGCTGAGGTCGGTGCGCGTCGTCAGCGGCGGGTACATGAACCAGCCGCCATCGGGCGCGGCGTTGAAGAAGATCGACCCGCCGACGAAGACGCCGCCGAGCAGGAAGCTCCAATAGCCGAAGGCGGAGAGGCGTGGGAACGGCAGGTCGCGCGCGCCGAGCAGCTGCGGCAGCAGGATGATCGACACCGCCTCGAACATCGGGACGGCGAACAGGAACATCATCATCGAGCCGTGCAGCGTGAACAGCTGGTTGAAGGTATTCGCCGAGACGAGGTTGTTGTCGGGCACCGCCAGCTGCGTGCGCATGATGAGCGCGAGTACGCCGGCGAACAGCATGAAGCCGAAGGCGGTCAGCGTGTACCACACGCCGATGCGGTTGTTGTTGACGTCGGTCCAGCGGAAGAACCACCCCGTCGGCGCCTTCCACACCGCGCGCAGGCGCTCTTCCTGTGCGGCGCGAAGCTGCGGATCGTCTTGCGCGTGGAGGCTCATTTCAGGCCCTCGAGATAGCGGGCGATGGTGGTGGCCTCGGCTGGAGTGAGTTGCGGGAAGGCCGGCATGCGGACGCCGGGCTTGGTCTTTTCCGGATGGCGGATGAAGGCGGCGACGTTGGCGGTCGTCATCGGCAGGATGCCGGCGGCGAGCGTGGGGCGGTTGCCGAAATGGGTGAGGTCGGGGCCGATGCGGCCTGCGGGGCCGGCGCCGCGGACGGTATGGCAAGCGTTGCAGCCGTTCTGCGCAAACAGGCGGGCGCCGTCGCTTTGGGACGTGGCCGGGCGGCGTTGGTCGGCAAGCCAGGCGTCGAACGCCGTAGGCTCCATCGCGATGACATCGAGCGCCATCAGCGCGTGGCTGAGGCCGCAGAATTCGGCGCATTGGCCGCGGTAGCGCCCGGCCTTGTCGGCGCGCACGACGAGCGTGTTGGTGCGGCCGGGAATCATGTCCATCTTGCCGGCGAGGCCGGGGATCCAGAAGCTGTGGACGACGTCCGCCGCGGTCAGGCGGAAGGCGACGGTGCGACCGACGGGGATGCGGATTTCGTTGGCGGTCTCGACCGGTGCGGCACCGGCGGGACGATAGGTGACGCGCCACCAGAATTGCTCGCCATCGACCGCGACCTGCAGATCGGCGGGCGCGATGGGGCGGGGGCGCATGAAGGGGAGCGAGTAGACGAGCAGGCCGAGCAGCAGAATTGTGGGGATGATGCCGCCGAGCCACAGGACGAGGCGCATGCCGCCGCGCAGGCCCAGCTCGCCTTCGGGCGCGCGCACCGCATGGCGCATCAGCAGTGCGAGCGCGCCGGCGATCACGACCGCGCCGGCGAGCATCAGCAGGAACAGGTGGCGGATGTCGGCGGCGTCGGCGCCGAACGGCGCGAGCGTCGACTGATGCGTGTTGCAGCCTGTCAGCAGGATGCAGCCGCCGGTAATGATGAAGCCCCTGATCCCCCGCATCGATGCCGAACGCTTCGGGGCCGAAACGGTTCGAGTTCAATCGTGTAAGGAAAGATTGCTGGGGGTGGGGGCCTCTTCTTCGTCATTCCCGCGGAGGCGGGAATCCAGACGCGCAGGTCTTCGATAGAGCCGCACCGTCAGAGGTTCTGGATTCCCGCCTGCGCGGGAATGACGGTGTGGGGGTGGCGAGGTTCCACATATCGGGCGGGCTGAATCGGCGGACGACGTCGTCGGAGCCGAGACGCAACGGCTTGACCCCTGCCGCCGCGCGGACGATGCGCCCGCGGCATGACTGCACATACGCTCGGCCTCGATTTCGGCACCACCAATTCCGTCGCCGCGGTGGCGCGCGGGGGGCAGGCGGAGCTGGTGACGCTCGACGCACCCGATGGCGCCGACGCGGTGTTCCGGTCGGCGCTGTGCTTTTGGGAGGACGAGCGCGGGCGCGGCGGCGTGCTGTCGGAGGCGGGGCCGTGGGCGATCCGCGAATATCTCGACTTTCCGCAAGGCAGCCGCTTCCTCCAGTCGTTCAAATCGGTGGCGGCGAATGCGAGCTTCGATACCGCGCCGGTGTTCGATCGGCGGATGCGCTTCGAGGAGCTGGGCCAGCTGTTCGTCGCCAAGATGGCGGCGCGGGCGAAGGGCGCGATGGCACGCGCCGATCGAGTCGTCATCGGCCGGCCGGTGACGTTCGCGGGCGCCAAGCCCGACGAGGCGCTGGCGAAGGCGCGCTACGATGCGGTGTTCGCGCAATTGGGCGCGGAGGTGCATTACGTCTACGAGCCGATGGGCGCGGCGTTCAGCTATGCCGAACGATTGAGCGAACCGGCGACGATCCTGGTCGCCGACTTCGGCGGCGGCACCAGCGACTTTTCGGTGGTGCGGATCGCGGCGCCGGGCGCGGGGCGGCGGTGCGAGCCGCTGGGCCACGCCGGCGTCGGCATCGCGGGCGACCGCTTCGACCGGCGGATCGTCGAGCATCTGGTGATGCCGATGCTGGGCAAGGGCGGCACCTATCGCTCGTTCGACAAGGTGCTGGAGATTCCGGGCGGTTATTTCGCCGACTTCGCGGACTGGTCGCGCCTGGCGCTGATGCGCAACCGCAAGACGCTGGCCGAGCTGGAGAAGCTGCGCCGCAACGCGACCGACCCGGAGGCGATCGGGCGGATGATCGCGGTGATCGAGGAGGAAGAAGGATACCACCTCTACGACGCGGTCGGGCGGCTGAAGCGCGCGCTGTCGGCGGCGGAGGTGGCGGAGTTCCGCTTCGAGGGCGCGGGGCTGAACATCGCGGCCGAGGTGCGGCGCGCGGATTTCGAGGCGTGGATCGCGCCCGATGTCGCGCGGATCGATGCGGCGGTGGATCAGGCGCTGGTCGCGGCGGGCGTTGCGGCGGAGGGGATCGACCGGGTGTTCCTGACCGGCGGTACGTCGCTGACGCCGCGCATCCGGCGGTTGTTCGCCGAGCGGTTCGGCGAGACGCGGCTGGCGACGGGCGGCGAGCTGACGTCGATCGCGCATGGCTTGGCGCTGATCGGGCAGCAGGCGGATGTCGGGGTGTGGGCGGTGTGATCCTCCCCAAGTCCTCCCCCGCCAGGGGGCGGGGGACCGTTCGGCGTCAGCCGAATGGTGGAGGGGGAGGAAGCGGCGGATCACGTGACGAAGGACACCGTTGACCTCCCCCTCCGTCACCGCTTCGCGGCGCCACCTCCCCCTGGCGGGGGAGGAATTGGGGTGGCCGGGGTTGCCGCCCGCCTCATCCACGTTAGCATGCGGCAACATCCCTGCCGGAGATCCTCGATGCGTCGTTCCGTTCTGCTGCTGTCCTCGATCGCACTTCTGTCGGTGGGGGTGCAGGCCCAGACGCAGACGAACCCGAACCTGCCGCCGCCGGGGGGCGATATCCCGGCGAAGTTCGTGCTGCCGACCGCCGATCACGATTACATCAAGCGCGACGTGATGATCCCGATGCGCGACGGGGTGAAGCTGCACACCGTCATCGTCATCCCGAAGAATGCGACCAATGCGCCGATCGTGCTGACCCGTACGCCGTACAATGCCTCGGGCCGTGCCAACCGCAGCGATTCGCCATCGATGGTCAATGCGCTGCCGCTGTCGGACGAGATCTTTTCGAAGAACGGCTATATCCGCGTCTATCAGGACATCCGCGGCAAATACGGGTCGGAGGGCGAGTATGTCGTGACGCGCCCCGTTATCGGTCCGCTCAACCCGACCAAGGTGGACCACACCACCGACGCCTATGACACGATCGACTGGCTGGTGAACAAGGCCAATCTTCCCGAATCGAACGGTCGCGTCGGCATGATCGGGTCAAGCTATGAAGGCTTCACCGTCGCCATGGCGCTGCTCGATCCGCACCCGGCGCTGAAAGTGGCCGCGCCCGAAAGCCCGATGATCGACGGCTGGATGGGCGATGACTGGTTCCATTACGGCGCGTTCCGGCTGGCCAATATCGGCTGGCTGGCCTCGCAGACCGGTTACAAGGGCAGCGGGAAGGACCCCGCGACCGGCATTTATGACCATTATGAGGAGTTCCGCCGGCTGGGCGGGGCTAATGAATGGGCGAAGAGTTCGGGCTTTGACCAGCTGCCCGCGTGGCAGAAAATCGTCGCGCATCCGGCCTATGATGCGTTCTGGAGCGGGCAGGCGCTCGACACGTTGCTCGCCGCCAATCCCGCCAATGTGCCCACCATCTGGGAACAGGGGCTGTGGGATCAGGAGGATATTTACGGCGCGATCAGCGCGTGGGAGGCGCTGAAGGCCAAGGGCAAGACCGGCAACAATTTCCTGGTGATGGGGCCATGGCGTCACAGCCAGGTCAACCGCGTCGGGCGCGAACTGGGGCCGTTCGAATGGAATGGCGACACCGCCCGCCATTTCCGCGAGGACATGGTGCTGCCGCTGTTCAACCAGTATCTGAAGGACGGCCCGCCGGCGAAGCTGCCGGTGGCGGCGATCTATAACACCGGCGAGAACCGGTGGGATCGGTTCGCCGATTGGCCGCTGGCGTGCGAAAAGGGCTGCGCGGCGCCGCTGACGCCGATTTACCTGCAGGAAGGCGGCGCGCTGGGGTTTGCCAAGGGTGCGGCGGGCGGTGACAGCTATGTTTCCGATCCCGACAAGCCGGTGCCGCATCTGCCGCGCCCGGTGAATTTCGAAGACGGGCGCTGGGGCGACTGGCTGGTGAGCGACCAGCGCCATGCCGATGGCCGCCCCGATGTGATGACCTATACCACGCCGGTGCTGACCGCGCCGGTGCGCGTGGCCGGCGCCCCCATTGCCGAGCTGTTTGCGAAGACCACCGGCACCGATGGCGATTTCGTGGTGAAGGTGATCGACGTTTTCCCCGACGAAGTGGCGGGGAACGCGAAAATGGGCGGCTATCAGCTGCCGATCAGCCTGGACATTTTCCGGGGGCGTTACCGGGACAGCTTCTCAAACCCCAGCGCGATTCCGGCGGGCAAGGTGCAGCGCTATCGCTTCCGCCTGCCGACCGTGAACCATGTGTTCCAGCCGGGGCACCGCATCATGGTGCAGGTGCAGTCGTCGCTGTTCCCGCTCTATGATCGCAACCCGCAAACCTATGTACCCAACATCTTCCTGGCGAAGAAGGCGGATTACCGCAAAGCGACGATCACGCTGGAACGCGGCGGTGCCAATGCCAGCGCGGTGTGGCTGCCGGTGGTGAAATAGGGGAGGGGCAAGGCGCCCGTATCGCTGGTGACCCCTACGGGAATCGAACCCGTGTTTCAGCCGTGAAAGGGCCGCGTCCTAACCGCTAGACGAAGGGGCCGTGGCAATTGCCTTGGCGTGGAGCAGGCGACTAAGCGAAGCCTGCGTGCTGGTCAAGCATGGATCGACGCTCAATCGGCCCAGGCGGCATCCTCAAGATGAAGCTCCACCGCATCGCGGCCCGACCAACTGTCCACCCGCGCCCGTCCGGCCACCCATAGCCGCCGGTCGCGCGGCGCGCCGAGCAGCGCCTGGCC
>FRDC01000697.1_pt2 | contig 16917 bp, 15 predicted proteins | sample 1106171 | NCBI WGS metagenome assembly FRDC01 (sample SAMEA3930566, study PRJEB13176) | freshwater metagenome | biome: Drinking water system; feature: drinking water; material: water | place: Singapore | collected 2014-12-20 | reverse complement strand
GGGTTTTGGCTAGCCAGTCTTGGTTACCCAACACCAACCAGTAAGCGACCGAACCTTCGTAGCTGGTGACCTTGATCCAGTAGTTTCCCCAGTAGACCAACGCGGGGGAAACTTCGTCTCCGTCTAGGTTGAATGCGGGGTTGAAACGTTGAGTCGCGCGGAATTGACTGAGGTTCACGGTAGTTTGCTCCTTGTTGCGAGGTTGCGCCGCGCTTTGATCGCGGTCACCAAAGATAGATGCTAATTCCGTGCCAGCCTCCAAACGCACGGAGAACGCGCGACGCTGAGTCAGTTGGCAAACATCTATCCACATTGGGAAGAAGACTTCTACCCATGACCGTGAGTCAGGCTCGAGCTGAGCCCGCTATGCGAATCACGTGCCAACGGTCAATGAACCTGAGTTCAATGTGAAATGAACTTGAGTCACCGCTCGGGGGGCGCCGGGGACGGGGCGGGGGGTCCAGAGGGGCGGCGGGGGCCCCATGGACGTGGGGGGAGGTACGAGCATGCGAGCGTGCATCTCGCCAACCTCCAAAGTACTTCCCAAAATCTACCGAGCTCGTTGATTCCAGAATTCTGGCGTCACGCCAGATTCATTAGATTTCTGGAATTCTGAATCACGCGAAAGCGTTGGATTCAAATAATAACTGCATTCGCAGATTATTATAGCGCTGTATGTATTATTACACCCCCTATATTTACACTAAGGGGAGTAAAACGTTAAGTAAGTAGTAACTAGGGCAGGTGTACATATGCATACAGGTGGTTTGATCGGTGAGTCTCGCGCTACGGCTTGAGAGAAGGAGGGCTACGGCAAGATGGACGAGCTACCGGAACTGACCACGGGCTTGAAGAGGAAGCGCGATCATGGAAAGCGCGGAAAGCGGGAGAAGGCTGATCCTAATAAACCGCGGCCGACGCATGACAAGCACGGACGTCCGCTCTCCCCGCACATCATCAAGATAATGGCCAAGCCGGGTGAGGTGCGGAACCCGCTGGGTAAGAATCAGTACACGTACCGGCAGAACTTCGACGAGGCGATCGACAAGCTGTTGCACGGTCGTGTGACGGATGCCGAGCTCCAGCTCTTGCTCGAGATCTTTCCTCCCAACTTCCGTGAGATTCTCGACACGGTGTTCGGGAAGGCCATCCCCACCCGCGGGGAGCTGCTGGCGCTTCGTGAGATTTGGTGGACGCTCCGCGGCGTCGAGCCCTCGACGGGCCGCGCACTGGCACGGATCTGGCCGGCGACCATGAAGATCGAAGACCAACGCCCCAGCGAGGGCGCGCCGCCACGCCCCCTGAGCTCGCAGCTGGCGGATGACCTGCGGGCGCTGGGGGAGAAGTACGCCCGGGAACGCGGAACGGTGGTCGAGACCACCGCCACCGAGGTAGGGTCAGCCGATTCTCAATCCTGAGAGAAGGAGGACGTATGGATCGTGAACTTCGGAGTCAGGGTCTGACGACGGGTGTGGGCGCCGCGCCGCGGCTGGTGAATCCGTCGAGCAGCGCGGCAGAATCGCCGTTGCTGAAGACGATCGCCGAGAACATGGAGCGGGTGTGCGACGTGCACCGGGCGCTCGACCAGCTGCTGGATCGGCTCGCGCCGGTGCTGAATCTGGACCGGGCGGTTCCAGGCGACGACAAGAAGTCGGTGACGCGCGTTGCATGCTCAGCCGCCACGTACATGCTCGAGAATCAGAGAGAGACGATCGTCGCGCTTCATCTGCGGGTGATGCAGCTGATCGCGCAGCTCGAGGTCTGAGGTGCCGCGGGGCCGGAGGTCGAAGAGCGTCGAGCTCAATCACGAACTGTTGTATCAGGTGAGTCCCGCGGCGCGGATCGCGGACCTTCAGCCGCCGATCAAAATCGACGGCAGTCAGTTGGACTTCACCGCGTACCCGTTCATCCCGGCGATCATCGACTGCCCGGCCCCGCGAATCACCATCATCAAGGGCGCGCAGCTGGGGTTCACCAGCGCGATGGTGCTGCGCTCGATCATGCGGATGAAGTACCTCGGGCTCCGCGGCCTGCTGTATCTGTTTCCGCGTGACCGTGACGTGACGGACTTCAGCCGCGCGCGGTTCAGCCGGGTGCTTGAGAACCCGGCGCTCAAGCCGCTCGTGACGGACACGGACTCGATCGGGTTGAAACGCATCGGCGAGGGATTCGCGTACTTCCGCGCCGCGAGCTGGGATGCGACGAAGGAGGGCATCGGCTCGCCGGGCCTGAAGTCGATCCCCGTGGATGAGCTGATCGAGGACGAACGCGACGAGATGAACGACGACGCCGTGGAGCAGGCGCAGCATCGCCTGGACTCGTCAGAGCTCGTGAGTCCGGTGGGGAATGGCGTGGAGATCAACCTGTCGACGCCCTCGATTCCGGGCTACGGCGTCGACCTGGCGTACGAAACTACGAACCAGCAGGTCTGGATGATCAAGTGCCGTGGCTGCGGGGAGTGGACCTGCCTCGAGCTCCGCTGGCCGGAGGCGTTCGGACGGCGAGGCTCGGACTACTTCCGGATGTGTGCTCGGTGCGGCAAGGAAATTCACCCCGTGGACGGGGAGTGGGTCGCACGGCGTCCGGATGAGAAGAACCGCTTTGGCTTCTACGTGAGTCAGCTGAGCTCGGTGCGGCGACACCCGAACGTCATCATGGAGGAGTACGAAAAGCAGACGGCCAAGGGGAAGATTCGTGAGTTCACGCGCAGCGTGCTCGGGCGCGCGTACGCGGACATCGACCAGTCGTTGAACAAGCCGATGCTCGACGCGCTCACGGACCCGCAGTTCCCGCGGCAGCTGCACGACGACGGTCCGTGCGGCATGGGCGTCGACGCCGGATCACGTGATTTTCACTGGGCGGTCGGAAAGCGGGTGACGAGCAGCTTCAACCGGATCATCGGCTTCGGGATCTGTCGTGATGAGGAGGAGGTGATTCGGCTCGCCAAAGCGTTCAACGTCGAGAAGATGGTCATCGATGAGATGGCTGAGGCGCGCGCGGTACGGCGGATCAAGCAGGCACTGTCCGGCGTCGCGTACGGGTGCCACTACACGGATCAGCGCGGCGACGTGACCTGGGACGTGATGGACAAGATCGTCAAGACCAACCGCACCGCGTCGCTCGACCAGAGTCACTACAACCTCACGCATGGTATCTATCAGCTGCCGGCGCTGGATCAGTTTTACCATGAGGTCTTCGCGCCGCAGGTCGTGAACCTGGTGCGGAAGGTGAAGCCCCGTGGTCAGGAAACCGGCGACGAGGTTGCGATCTGGGTGCCAAAGGGTTCCAAGAACGATCACTTCAGGCACGCGGTCAACTATCTGGACCTAGCGCTCACGAAGGTCGGGCTGGCGAATTCGTCTAACGCGCGTAACCCTGGGCGCCATGGGCGCCGGTACCACGGGCGCAAGAGCTTTCTCGCTCGCTGAGGAGCCTCGATGATCGACGTCAACAAGTCCGATGATGAGGTGCTTCGGGACGTGCTTCGGTTGCTTCGCCGGGCGGAGGCGTATTGGAGCAAGCAGCGCGAGGAGATGGCTGAGGCCGATCGATTCCTGCACAACACGGACGACGAGGGGCAGTGGCCCACCGAGCTGATCGCGCAGCTCGAGGAGGAAGGTCGCCCCGTCACGACGATGAACCTCATGGTGAACAAGGTTCAGTCCGTCGTGGGGATGTGCGAGGAAAACCGCGAGCACTGCCTCGTCGTGGGCGTGGGGGACGAGGACCGCGCGCTCGCGGACTTCGTGAACGCGATCCTACGGAAGATCGACAAGGAGATCCGACGCGATGAGCTCGAGTCGGAGATGTTCGAGCACGCGGCGGTCCGCGGCGAGCACGCGCTGGCGCTCGACGTCGAGCGCAGTCCGAAGAACCCCAGCTGGGTCAAGTTCAGTCTGATCCCGGTTGACGCCTGCGACATCGACTGGGACCCCGGCGTGACGTTGCGCGACCGCACGGACGCGCGGTACGTGTTCTGGAGCCGCTGGGTCTCGAAGGACGATTTCAAGGCGGAGTATCCGAAGTTCGCAGATCAAGTCGACGACCTGTTCATGGAACGCCACAGCAGTGAATTCAGCAGCACGTTCGACTCCGCAGCGCAGGACCTGGACGACTACGCGAATCGCTCCTTCGCGACCACGTTCTTCGTGAACAACAAGACGCAGGAGCTTCGGCTCATGCGCTTCGAGTGCCGGAAGCCCGTCAAGCGCTGGTTCGCGTTGTCGAACGGGGAGTCGACACCGATCGACGCGGGCACGGCTGACGCGCTCGAGGCGCGGCGCGCGACCAACCCGTATCTGCCGCAGGTGGTCAGCGCGTGGGACGAGGAGGTCTACTGGGTTGACTTCGTCCGGAGCATGCTGCTCTACAAGGGCGCGTCGCAGGTGCCCTTCGACGGGTACTCGGTCTTCTCGCAAACGTTCTTCGTGGACTCCGCCACCGCGCAGGCGTACGGGCTCATGCGTCATGGTCGCGACCCGCAGATCGACGTCAACAAGTCATTCGCGCAGTCACTCGACCACATGATGAGCGCGGGCAAGCCGGGGTGGGTGGCGGAGCAAAGCGCGCTGATCGACAAGGAGCAGTTCGAGGAGGATCTTCGAACCGGCGGTTCGGTGGCGGTGGTCAAGGACGGCGCGCTCTCGAGCCAGCAGGTCAAGGAGCGCATGGTTTCGCCGTTCAACGAGGCGGTCATCACGCGGCTCGAGCAGGCCATCAAGCTTCTCGACCTGGTAACGGGCATCGTTCAGACCGCCGAGAGCCCGTCGCGGGCCGCGGAGGCGGCAACCACCGTGGCGCTCCGTGAGAAACGCTCGTTGCGGGCGATCATTAAGCCCATGCGCATGTATCAGAATGCGCAGGCTCGAATTACGAAGGCGCTGGTCGAGTCCATCGGGCGCTCGATGCCGGTCGATCAGATGCTCGCGTACGCGGGGGACCCCGAGCGCTGGACGATCGACGAAACGACCGGGGCGCTTTTCGACACGCAGCGTCAGGTGTTCATCGATCTCACGGCACTGCGTGACGTCGACGTGAATCTCGACTTCCAGAGCGCGCCGAGCTCGGACCTTCAGCAGATGAACCAGCTGGGGGTGCTGCTCCAGGTGGCGCAGCTGGGTCAGATGCCGATCGAGCCCGAGATCTTGGCCTCGCGCCTGCCGCTCAGCCGCGCTGAGCAGGAGGCGTTCAAGAAGCACATCGAGCAGGCGGCGCAGGCGCAGTCTGAGGCGGCGCAGAGTCAGCAGCAGCTGGCGACGCAGCAGATCATGGGCGAGCTCAACCGAAAGATGGAAGAGCTCAAGGTGAAGATGGCGCAGACCGCCGAGGACGCGCGACACAACCGCGAATCCGAGATGAGTGATTTCATTCTTGGCCTCCTCGCAATCATCGAGAAGGCCGAGGGCACCGAGAAGCAGATGATCATGGACGCGTTCAAACAACTACGAGGGGAGGCAACTGATGCCGCGTAAGAGTGCTGAGCAACTGGAAGACGAGTCGGTGGCGATGGACGCCGCGGCGGATGCGCTGGGCACGAGCATGGAGCCGGTGGACTTCTCAGACGAGGAGAAGACAGCGCCGGTTCCGGACAAGGAGACGCTCAAGACCACCGGCGCGCTCGGCGAGGCGGCCGAGGACACCGCGGAGGAGACGGACGCCGCGGAGGAAACCGCCGAGGAGGACGGCGAGGTTACGGACGACGAGACGGAAGAGTCTGGTGAAGAAGCCTCGCCCGTCGACGCGCTCGAGGCGCGGCTCAGCGCGATGGAGCAGAACCACCAGCGCGAGCGCGACGGGCTCATGCGGGAGATCTTCCGACTGCGGCGCGGGGGGTCGCCGGAGGCCGCGGCGTCGGCGCCGCAGGCGCTGGGTGGTCAGATCCCGGTCACGCTCGACAAGGAAGGCAAGGCGTGGGTAGATCAGCAGACGCTGATGAACGTCATCATGCCGGCGTTGCGCGTCGACTCGACGTTGACGATGCGCGCCTTCCTGGAGGAGCAGATCGTCTCGGCGTTCGACGATCAGGCCGCGGCGGAGGGAGCGCGGACCGAATTGCGCACGGCTTACGACGCGCTGAACGCGCTCACCGTCGAGGAGCAGAAGCTCCTGAACTACGGCGATCTCCAGAGCATCGAGGAGGCGGTGTCGTTCGTCGAGAGCTCGAGCGTCGGACGGCGGTGGCGTGAGCGTTACCCGCACGTGGCGCGCGACGCGCAGGAGCTCAAGACCTTCCTGCTCGCGAACCTGGCCAACGACCCGAAGGCAATCAAGGCCACGTTCACGCGGTACCTCGAGCGCCGGGCGCAGCGGAAGAAGCCGTTGCCCGGGAAGACGCGCGAGGACAAGGTCAGCCAGGCGGCGCGAACGCTCGCGCTGGCCAAGGCGGCGCCGCCGCCCCCGAAGCCGTTGCCGGCCGACCGGGCGCGCCCGCAGGCCAAGCGAGGCCGCGCGGCGGGGCCGGAATCGCGCAGCACCGATGAGCAGCGGCTCGCGCAGCTCGAGGAGAAGCCGATCCTGAACTGGTCCGACGCGGAGCGCACGGAGTATCAACAGCTCGTGCGCCGGGTCGAGTCACGGAAGGCGGCAGCTGGCGCGTAGCTGAGGAGCTGCGCTACATGGGCGCGCGTCACCCCAGGACGTGAAAGCTGGGAGGCCCGGTAGGGCTTGAGAGTATCCGGTTTCTCTCGACCGTCACGATGGTCAGGCGTGAAGAAGCCCTGACAGACGAAGACTGACCGCCGGCGGGTGGGAAGGTCCCGGTCGTCGACGGTCGAGAGAGAATCGGAGAACTTCGGTGGCTCAAACCGAAATCCTGCGTGGAGACGTCAAGGCCGTCCAACGCTGGAGCAGGATGCTCGTCCAGGAGTTCATCGGCGAGACCTTCTTCAAGCGCTTCATGGGCAAGTCCGACGGCTCCATCATCCAGGTCCATCAGGACCTGTCATCCGGTCCTGGCGACACGATCAAGTACGATCTTCTCGTGAAGATTCCGGGCTACGGCGTCAAGGGCGCCGCACGCCTCAAGGGTCAAGAGAAGGCGATGACGTATCACCAGGACTCGCTCGGCATCGAGCAGCTGCGCGAGGGTGTGAACTGGGACACCATGTCCCAGCAGCGCACGGTCCACGACTTCCTCATGGACTCCACGCGCAACCTGGGTCTGTTCTTCGCCCGCGTGCACGACGAGCTCATGTTCGCCCATCTGGTGGGCAACGTCGGCGACAACGCCACCCTGAGCACGGAGCTCGGCACGTTCGGCGGGAACACGATCGTCGCTCAGGACGCCGCGCACCGGATCGACAACTCGGGAACGCCCATGTCGATCGACTTCATCCGGCAGTGCAAGGAGAAAGCCTACTTGCTCGAGCCGATGGTGCGCCCGGTCCGGGTCGACGGCGAGGACAAGTACGTTCTCGTTATGCGGCCCGAGCAGGTCACCAGCCTGAAGAACGAGTCGGGCACGGCCAAGTGGCGGGAGATCACGGCCCTCGCGCGCGAGCGTGGGTCGAAGAATCCCGTCTACACGGGCGCGCTCGGCGAGTTCGACAACGTCGTGCTCCACGAGTCGCGGCATCTGCCGCGGACCAACTCGACGAACCTCAACTACGCGACCTTCCTGGGCGCGCAGGCGGGTCACGTCGCGTTCGGTCAGCGCTACGAGAAGATCGGTTCCCGTCCGAAGGAGACGAAGGAGCTGTTCAGCATGTTCGACGATGTCGACGACTACGGCGACAAGATCGGCATCGCTGGCGCCACCATCTTCGGGGTCAAGCGGGCGATCTTCAACAGCGCGACCTACGGGTGCATCAACCTCGAGACGACCGACGCGCAGGCGTCGTGAGAGGGACCCATGGCTGACCAGAACCTCCAGAAGCAACGGCAGATCACGATCCGCCACGTCGAGACGGAAACGCTCTACGACGAGTTCTCACCGGACAACACGACCGGCGAGAAGGCGCTCTTCGACATTCCGAAGGGCACGCGGGTCCTCGACGGGTACGTCCACGTGCGCACGCCCTACACGGGCACAACGTGGACGGCATCTCTCATCGCGGACGATGGCGCGAACACGGCCATCATCGCGGCGAACCTGCCGAACGGCAACGCGGCGTCGTTCACGCGCTTCGGCGCGGGTGTGACGGACAACCAGTACCTGTTCACGGCCAACGGTCAGATCAAGCTGAACGTCACGGTCGCGACGGGCCTCTCGGGCACCCCGATCATCCGGGTGCTCGTGGTCGTCAAGCGCGAGTCGGCGATCTAGTCCACCAGAACCGGGAGCGAGCTCGCGCGCTCGCTCCCGGTTCGCTCATTCTGCGGGTGAACGATGGATCTCGCGACGATGCGCGAACGTTTTCGTGAGGGTTGCGCTGATCGGGCACAGACCATCACCGACTCTGACGTCGATGCGGAGCTCAACCGAGCGTGGCGGTACACGCTTCCGGACTCGGTGAACGGAACGCTCCGTCAGGGTATGATCAGCTTTCCAACGATCGTAGGTCGGCAGAACTACGATCTCGATCTTGCGGCGGACGTGGGGAGTGGCAACGCGGGGGTCATCCGCGACGTAGGGATCGGCATCCGTTTCGCCGATCTGACGATGCGGCTCGACTACTACACGGATTTCTCGTTGTTCTGGGATCGGTACAAGTTCACGGACACGTCGGTTGGGCGTCCCAGCGCGGTACTCGTGCGCGAGCGCGTCCTAACGTTGAGGCCGATCCCCGACGTGACGACGTACACGCTGCTCGTGCCGGGGTCGGTCTACAACCCAATGCTGACCACTGAGGGCATCGCAAACGAGACGATTTCCATGGCGGTGGTGCGGCTCGCGGTTCGCGACTACGCGGGTGAGCAGAAATGGACGGACACGCTCGAGACGTTTGATCTGCTGGTCGACGAGAGTCTCGACCTGGTGCGGGGACTCAGTTACTCCCGTCCTGCGTCGAAGCGTCGCCGCCGCAGCATGATCTAGGAGGATCTTGTGAAGACGCTACGCAACGCGTTCTGGATTTTCATCATCAGCGCCATCGTCGGCGTACTGGGAATCGTCGCAGATTCATGGGACAAGACGGTCCCCACGGGCTCGACGCCGTTTCCGCTGGTGGACGATCAGATCCGTACGAATCAGTCGGCGCTCGAGGAGCGGTTCGCCGCGGAGCACCAGTTCCCGTCCAATCCGTTCACCAGTCACACCAGCGGACGCCACAAGTTCGGCATCGGTAACAGCGCGGCGCGCGACGCGGCGCTGTCCAGCCCGCAGAACGGAATGGTTTGGTTCCACAGCGACTTCGGCTGGCAGCTCTACAACAGCGGTTGGCGAGGGACGAGTGCCGGGATCGGTTCGCGGGCGACGCGTGATGCGGTGGCGACACCGACCACGAATGCGCTGTGGTTCCTCACCGCGGAGGGGTTCGCGTCCTATTACGACGGGACGCGCTGGGTGACCTTCGGGCCGAAGGGTCTTCTTCACGCGCGCATCGCGTACACCGCGGCGAGTCAGGTCACACTGAGTCGCGGCGATGCGCAGCGGATCCGTGTCGAAATTGACGGTGTGTTGCTTGAAGGCTCGAGCGACCTGGTGTGGGACGTGGCGGTTGCCGGCGATCGTGAGGACACCGCGGCGTGCGGCGGGTCCGCCAGCGAGCAGGCATCAACGTGGTATTACCTCTACGTGCGGAACAACGCGGGTGTGATCGAGGAGGAGATGTCCTCGACCCCGCCGGTCATGGACCCGGCGAGCGGAAAGGTCGGGTATCACCCCGGGACGTGCAACGGGGCGACTGGCTGGCGCGCGGTGGGTGCGGTCTTCAACAATTCGCTGTCAAACATCCAGCCGTTTGATTACGACACGCGGACGGGGTTGTGGAGCTTCCGCAGCATCGTGTCAGCGTTCACCACGTCACCGGGGACGGGTGCGCAGACCACGTACACGACGGCAGCGCTCACGGCAAAGATCCCGTTGACCGCGCGGACGGTTCGTCTGCAGGCAGAGATCGGTGCTGACGATCACGTCTATTGGTACGGGCATGAGTCAGTGACCGGCACGGCGGCGACATCTCCGACGCCCAACAAGCTGACGACGCGGATCAATAGTACGAACAACGATTCGTACGGCACACTTCAATTTGAGATCGCCGTTGACGCGACGCCGGCGTTCGCGTGGGGGAACGCTGATGAAGGATCGGGTGGTTCTCGAAACCTCCATCGCGTAGACGTGGTGGGTTGGTACGATGATCTAGGAATCAGCAACTGATGTCTCAGCCGTTTCAAACGATCGCAATCGCGAACTTCGACTCCGGGCTCTTCACGGCGCGTGACAAGATCATCGCGCCCAAGAAGAGCTGGCGCGAGCTCGTGAACACGCGGCTCGTCAACGGACGGCTCGTGGTCCGAGCGGGGTACGACCTGCTCGGCACGCTCTATCACCGTCATAAGGAGACGTTCGTCGGTACGTCCGGACTCGTGACGGTAACAGGTACGCTCTCGCGTACGCGCGTCCATCCTGGTGAGGTTTCTCCCAGCACCTACAAGGTGACGATCTGGGACGGCGGCGGGGCGACGCCCGGCGGTAAGATCGCGCAGGACAACGGCGCCGGGGCGTTCACGGGCGCTAGCGTCATCACGGGTACGATTAACTACGGCACCGGCGCGTTCTCGATCACGTTCAACGCCGCAGCGACATCGAACGTCCAAGCGCTCTACGAATTTGAACCCGGACTCGGTGTAACGGGGCTCCACAGCTTCAACCAGGCGAGCGGTATTGATTGGTTCGTGGCCACGGACACCAAGCGCTTCTTTGCGTGGAACACCACGGAGCAGAGGTTCTACGACCGTACGGCGTCGCTCACGAACGCGGGTGTTGACATCTTTACCGGCGCTGACGACGATCTGTTCTGGTTTGAGACGTTCGTCGATAATCTGCTTCTTGTAAACAACGTGAATCCGATTCAAGCGTTCGACCCAGCCGGGGTCACCATCGCGGAACTGGCGACGGACTTCGATTCAGGGTCTGCGGGAAACGATCTGGACACGTGCCGGGCGATGGTCAAGCACCGCGGTCGACTCATCGCGTTCAATACGACTGAGAATGGTGCTCAGAAGCCGCAACGCGCCAGACGCTCGAACGTCAACAGCGCCGGGGTATGGTCACTCACGGACTTCTCGGATGCGCCGACCAACGACCACGTGCTGAGTGCGTTCGCGTTGAACGACGACATCGTGGTATTCATGGCCAACGGCGAAACCTGGGTTCATCGCTACACGGGCGAGGTTCGCGTGGGTGAATTCCGGGCGCCATACGAATGGGTCAAAATTGATCCGTTCTTGGGATCTGACGCCACGCATGCGATTTTTGAATTGATCGGTGAGGTGGGAACGCTCGGCGAGCATGGCGTGGTGGCATCAGATGGACGCGCGGTGCGCGAGGTCGACGCCGTGATTCCGGACTTCCACGGTTCGATCAACTTCGAGCAGGCAAAGCGGATCCACGCGTTGACGGCAAAGATCTACGACGAGGCGTGGATCGCGTACGCTGGACTCGGCAGCACGTACCCAAACGAGGTGCTGGCGTTCAATTATCGTGAGCAAGCATTCTCGAAGTATCTGCTTCCTGCGCGGTACTTCGGCGAATTTCACGCCACGACGTTGCTCACGCATGACACCGCGACGACGTACACCTACGACACCGCGCCCGGTGCGTATGACAGCGTGACCGGCGGGTCAGGGTTTCCACGTATCGCGTTCGGCGACGGGTCGGGGCGGGTGTTCTTGTTCGAGGGTTCTCAGACGGACTTCGGTACGCCGATCTCGGCGCGGATGCGTACGCAGTTCATCAACCCGTACGAGGACGAGCTCGCGTTGTGCGGCTGGGTCGATGTGATCTGCGATGCGTATGATGGTGCGAAGCTCACCGTGAAGTTCTACAAGGACGGCGAGGTGTCGTCGTACTTACAAGAGATGATCAGCCTGTCCCCTGCTAGCGGTTCTAACGAGAAGATCCGCAAGCGCATCCGCGTGAATCAACGCGCGCAGTGGCATCAATTCGAGCTCGAGATCACGGGGGCGCCGGGCTTCGCGCTCGACGCCTTCGCGATGGCAATGAAGCCCGACGGTCCGGTGCGGGAGGTCAACGCATGAGGGTCCGAGCGCTCACGCGTCTCCCGCGGAACATTGTCCGCGCGGGCTTGAACATGCTTCAACGTCAGGAGAACGTCGAGCAGTATCTCGAGCGCCTGGCGCGCGCCGTCGAAGAAGAACTCATTCCGATTCAGAACGCGGTGAATCTGAACGAGCACAGTGCGTTGGTCGTGAGCCTGGGAGAATCGCTCCCCGCGGCAAGTGATTCCGTGCTGGGCATGCTCTTTCACGAACGACGGACGGGCGGACTTGCGGATCGCCTCTGGTGGTGCCGGTACAACGCGGGCGGCACGCTCGAGCTGTTCGAACTCGGCGCGGGCGGTGGAGGGGGCGGCGACAATGTTCAGGTGAACGCCATCGCGGTGACGGACGCTAACTTCAATGATACGACGCCCGCGGCGGTCGGCACCGGGCGCAACGTGCTCTGGCAGCGAAGCGGCTCCGGACCTGATGCCATCAGCGCGTACATGAATCTTTTCACCAGCGTGCTGGCAGGTCTCGTTCCTGCGAGCGGTGGCGGTTCGACGAACTTTCTGCGTGCTGATGGGACGTGGGCGGCGCCTCCCGGTGGCGGTGGTGGTCTCTCACATCCGCAGGTGATGCGCCGCGCGCAGTTCGCGGGAGCCTTCTGAGATGAACCTCACGAGCACGAGCGATCTCGTACGACTTGTGACGGCGAGCGCCGTGGACATTGACGTTCAGGCGGCGTGGGTGGACTCGGACGCGAGCAACTTCACGCCCGGCCGCACGAACACGAAGATCACGACAGCGACGACGACAACGATCGTTGGCAGTCCTGCGGCCTCGACGCAGCGCGCGGTCACGTCGCTCAAGATCGTGAACGTCCACGCTTCCAGCTCAAACCAGGTGACGGTCGAGCACACGGACGGCGCGACCGCGGTGCGCGCGCTTCACGTGACCCTGCAAGCCGGCGAGTCGATCGAGTACGACGGCAAGACTTTCAGCGCCTACAACGCGGCGGGGCGACCCGTCGGGCTCACGGCCCTGTCCGCCGTGGACATTCAGGCGTTCACCGCGGCGGGCGCGTTCACATGGACGAAGCCGACGAGCTTCGTTCCGACGATGGTGATGGTGCAGCTCTACGGCGGCGGCGGCGGCGGGGGCGGTGGCGCGTCGCAGACCGGCGCGGTCGTGAGGACCGGCGGCTGCGGTGGAGGGGGCGGCGCGATGTCGCGCTTCTTCTACCGCGCGAGTGATCTCGCCTCGACGGAGAACGGGAGCGTCGGCGCCGGAGGAACCGCAGGCGCGGGTGGCGCATCGGGCGCTGACGGCACGGTGGGCGGGATCGGCGGAAACACGACGTTCTCGACCGGCGACAAGCAGGCTGTTGCGTACGGTGGCGGCGGTGGGCAGTTCGGCGACAACGCCGCGAGCGCGGGGGGCGGTGGTGGTGGTGGTGGACATGGCGCCGCGGGCACGAGCGGCAGCGCAGCGGCAGGTGTGGGCGGCGGTCCTGGCGCGCCCGCGACTCCGAGCGGCGGGTGCGGAGCGACGAGCACGATCACGGCGACTGCGCCGGCCGGCGCTGAGTTTGGCGGCGGCGGTGGTGGCGGGCACACGAACGTCCCGGCGAATAGCGCGGGCGGTAGTTCGTTGCGCGGTGGCGGAGGCGGCGGCGTAGGCGGCGGCGCGACGGTCACTCCGGCGCTCGTGAACTCGACGGCGGGCGGTGCTTCGAATCAGATTGCTTCTGGTGGCGGCGGCGCGGCGGGAACGAACGGCGCAGCGCCCACCGCTGGCACTGCCGGTGCGAACGGCCGCTTCGATCTCGGCGGCTCGGGTGGCGGTGGAGGCGGCGGGACGATCACCGCGAACACGACCGGCGGCGCGGGCGGCGCGGGCGGTACGCATGGCGGTGGCGGTGGCGGGGGCGGCGTTGGAGCGAACACGGGGCTTGGCGGTGCGGGCGGCGTCGGTGGAGTTGGAGCGGCGTATGTCGTCAGCTGGTGATCGATGCGATTTCAGACAAAACATCAGAGACGTGAGTTCCATCGAAAACTTCGAAGGTTCGTGTTAGCGCTCGAGTTGCGCTGGCGCTACCTCTGGCGCGTAGGGGACAGTCATGAGCAGCGGTTACGGATTCTGGCCGATGATCGCACAGTCGATCTCGAGTCGTCTGGGAAGCGGCGGGGGCCAGGGCCTCACGCAGCAGACGAACGATCCGGTACTCAGCCAGATTCTCGGGATGGGCGGTCCCCAGAGCACGGGCGGCGTTGACGAGGTTTCACGTCCCATGGGGATCGAGCTGCCGGGGATGGAGGCGTCATCCGCCGAGTCGCCCGCAGGTCCAACGGTCGTCAGCGAACCGCGTTCGTGGAAGTCGATGAGTCGTGATCAGAAACTCGAGCTGATGAACAAGCTCGCGGAAGATGCCATGCTGGGCTTCCAGGCGGCAGCAGATTTCAATCTGCAACCGGCGCAGAGCGTTCACATGGGCAACAGTGGGGGCGGTGTGACGCTCCAGTCGTACCAGCCGCCGGTGCTGGGCCTCAACGCGCTCCGGGGGTAACGCATGGGTCTCTTCAGCAAGCCGCCGAAGGTCAAGCGTAAGCGGATCATGACCCGCTCGCAGATGGCCCTGCTCAAGAACCTGGCGCAGACGCTCACCGCGCGCGATGGAAAGGGTCTCGGGCTCGATCCGTTAGCGGAACGCGGCTACACGATGTTCGACGATCTGCTCGGACCTGAGGGCCGCATCACGACGAGCATGGGCGCAGGTCTCGATCGTTTGGCATCGGGCCAATACGCGATCCCGTACAACGATCCAGATCGTGAGCAGTTCTTGCGCGAGGCGTTCATCGATCCTTCGACGGCCACGTTCCGCGAGGACGTGTTGCCGTCGATTGCTGAGATGTTCGCGGCACGTGGGCTCGAGGACTCGGGTGATTTCCAACGCGCGGCACTCGACGCGGGGCGGCGGCTCACGACGGATCTGAGCGGCCAACGCGCGCAGCTGATCAACCGGCAGCAAGAGCTCGCGCCGCAGAACATGGCGGCGGCGCAGCAGTTGGGATTCGCGCCGATCAATGCATCGATCCAGGCTGGTCAGTACCGTCAGTTCGCGAACAACCCGGGAAGCGATCCAGCGTACGGGCTCGTGCCCGCGGTGCTCGGGGCTCAGCCCTACGCGCTGGTGAACACACCGGGAAAGAAGGGTTTTGGTTCAACGCTCACGTCGTTGATCGGCGCCGGGGTGGGGGCGTACTTCGGCGGCCCCGCGGGCGCTCAAGCCGGTGCGGCGGGCGGCAACGCGCTCGGCACCGCCATCTTCGGGTGACGCATGGCTGACGAACTCGCTGGACAGATCCAACCGCATCTCAACCCAGGACTCTGGGCAGCGCAGCGCTCTGTTCAAAGCTGGCAGTCGTTTCGCGCGGCACAGCAGTTCAACAGCTTCGCGGCGCAGACGGCGCCCATGTTCGAGGAGCTGGGCAGCGATCAGGCAAAGCAGTTCGGTCAGCTACTCCGTACGGATCCGCGCGCGGCGTACACGATCGCGTCACAGTTTGGTGGTTTCAAAGACCTTTACGCGCTCATGCAGTCTGGAGCGGCGAACCAGAAGCTCGCGGCGACCGCGGCTTCGCTCCCGCCGGGCAGCCCGCAGCGGACGCTGCTCGAGATGACTCCGACGCTCGGGGTCCGTGGCGCCGGGGTGTACTCGACGCTCGTGCAGGATCAGAACAAGCTCCAGCAGCTTCGCGCGATGTCCGGCGAGCTCGAGGGAAAGTCACCTGCGGAGCAGCTCGAGCTGATCTTCACGAAGACCGACCTCGAGCCGGAAGAAGCGGTACGCATCGTGAATTCTCTCAAGCCGGCGGGCGACGAGACCGTCATGTCCTGGGAAGTTGACAAGGACGGTGTGACGCGGTTCTTCAACGGACCGGCCACGATGGCTCCGGTGGATCGTCGCAAGGCGGCGGAAGATCGCGCGGGGAACATCGGTGCGGTGACGGACGGCATCAAGTTGCTTGCGGTGCTGGCGACCGATCCCACCGTGGCGGGTGGTACGGGTCGCGTTCTCACAGGAATCGCCGGTATCGGCGGTCAGCTCGAGAACCTCGGGTACCTGGCCGACGGTTCGACTGATTCGATGATCAAGGACGTGGCGAACACGGACCCGGCCACGCTTCAGGAATACCGCACGCGAGCTCAGCTCTTCGCCATCGGAATGCGGAAGGAGCTCACGGGCGATACGTCGCGTCTGTCGGATTTCGACCAGCAGCAGATCCGTGAGGCAACCGCGTTGATCTTGGGGAACGCGGACAACATCCAGGCAGCGGCAGCGACGCGGACGATCTTGGCGTCGAAGATCAAGAGCGACGTACTCAAAAGTCTCGAGTTCGGCGTGCCCAGCGTTCTTGACCCGACGACACCCGAGGGCGCGGACAAGTTCTACGACGTGATGAAGATCCTCGGGCTCCCGGAGGCTGAGGTCAATCAATTCTTCGATGCTACGGTCACAGACGTGATGGCAGCCAAGCGGCTGCGGAGTGCTGAGTGATGGGCGCGGGAGCTGACCGCCTCAAGACGCTCGAGAGTCGGGTTGGTGAACCGCCGCCGGGTGAGACCCCGCTCACGCCGCAGCCGGTCTCGCAAACGGGGCTCGAGACGATCCGCAAGACCATCGGTCAGAGCTCGCTCAGGCGGGTGGCCGAGGATATCCGGAACCCCTCCGGCGAAGGTCCGTACGTGGTGCGCGCCGGGAAGGCGGTAGCTCGCGGTGCGCGGAAGGCGGTTGCTGACGTAACTGAGTTCTTG
>FRDC01002848.1_pt2 | contig 16956 bp, 17 predicted proteins | sample 1106171 | NCBI WGS metagenome assembly FRDC01 (sample SAMEA3930566, study PRJEB13176) | freshwater metagenome | biome: Drinking water system; feature: drinking water; material: water | place: Singapore | collected 2014-12-20 | reverse complement strand
CAGGTCGGATAGGGTGTCGCGGCTCATGCGGGGGGTGGGGGTGGAACAAGGGGGCTCACGCGTCCGGCACGGTGACTCACGAACGGCAAGTGCAGGAAGTTAGTCCGGTGCTGGTGTAGCGTCAACGTCGCTGGGGACGCCGGGCCCCCATCCCTACCTTCCCCCACGACTGCGTCGCGGGGGAAGGGGTGTAGTGCTCCATCCCCCGGCTTTGCCGGGGGAAGGTCGGGATGGGGGCCATCGTTCGCCCTCGACGATCGGCTATATCGATCGTCGCAGTCCTCTCCTTCCCCCACGCGATCAGCGTGGGGGAAGGCTGGGATGGGGGCCATCGTTCAGCCTCGACGATCGGCAATATCGATCGTCGCAGTCCTCTCCTTCCCCCAGGCGATCAGCATGGGGGAAGGTCGGGATGGGGGCAACGCGCACAACACCCGTCTTCCTCTCATAATGAGCCCCTGACCCCGACACGCAACCAGCCGTGCTCCTCGAACCCTCTCCCGTTGCCACCGACCCGAGCCCCGCAGACCTCGTTCGGCTGAACCGCGCCTTGCAGCAGGAGGTCGTGCAGTACCGCGTCGCCGCGGAACTGGCCCGCGGCCAGTCCGAGATGCTGATCGAGTCGCTCGGCTTCCTGACGGCGGAATCGAACCTCGACAAGTTCCTCGGCCACGTCCTCAAGGTGACGGTGCAGCAGATGCAAGGCGTCGGCGGCACGCTCTGGTTCCCCGACCCGGCCACCAAGTCGATTCGCCTGCACCTCGAGTATCTCGACGCCCGCATCATCCCCGCGGCGGATTCCCATCACCCCGCAGTGCTGCACCCCCTGCCCGTCGGCGGCCGGCCGGTGTCCACGTTTCCGATGGACCGCGCCGAAACCTACGTGCTGTCCGACGAAGTCTCGGGCATGCCGGAGGAGAACCGGGCGTACATCAATTCCCTCGGCGTGCGGACCCTGCTCACGGTGCCCATGGTGCTCGGCAAGGAGACCGTCGGCTGGATCTGCGTGCGCAGCAGCAAGGCGGAGCCGGTGGAACTGGAGAGCAAGATCTACCTCGCCGAGGCCCTCGCCGGTCAGGCGACACTCGCCGTTCAGATGGCGCGCCTCTCGGAGCAGGCAAGGCAGGCGGCAGTGCTGGGCGAGCGCAACCGGATCGCGCGCGACATCCACGACACACTCGCGCAAGGTTTCACCGGCGTCATCGTCAACCTCGAGGCTGCCAATCGCGCACTCAAGAAGGACAACGTCGAACTCGCCGCCCAGCACATCGAACACTCGCGCAATCTCGCCCAGAGCGGACTTGCCGAGGCGCGGCTGTCGGTGGGGGCGCTGCGTCCCGACGTCGTCCCGCGCGTCGACCTGGTCGAGGCGCTCCAGGCGATGTTGCGTCGGTTCGAAGCGAGCGAGGCGCTCGAGGGCCGGGTCGAGGTGGAAGGCGACCGCTGTCCGCTGCCCGCCGACGTCGAGAACGAACTGCTCCGCATCGCCCAGGAGAGCATGACCAACGTGCTGAAACATGCCGAGGCCCGGTACGTTACCCTCACACTCGCGTTCGACACGGACGCGGTGCACCTGTGGGTGGCCGATGACGGTGTCGGCTTCGATCCGGCGGCCCACCACGACGGCTTCGGCCTGCTCGGCATGCGCGAGCGCGCCGAGCGCATCGGCGCGAAGTTGCAGGTGACGAGCCGCCCGCGCCAGGGCACGCGGGTGGAGACCGTCGTACCACGGAGCGCCCTCGAACGTGCGTGAGCCACGCGCCGATGCCGTATCCACGCGTCCGCGCCCGGCGCGCGGCGAACGCATCCGTGTGCTGATCGCCGATGACCATTCTCTGGTGCGGCATGGGCTCGCCGCGATCATCAACATGGAAGAAGACACGGCGGTCGTCGGCGAAGCCGGCGACGGTGAAGAAGCGATCGCGCTGTGGCGCGAACTGCGACCCGACGTGGTGCTGATGGACCTGCGCATGCCGAAAGTGGAAGGCGTGGAGGCGATCAAGCGCATCCGCGGCGAGGACCCGCACGCGGGCATCATCGTGCTCACCACGTTCGACCACGACGAGGACATCTACGCGGGTTTGCGCGCGGGCGCCAAGGCCTACCTGCTGAAGGACGTGGAGCCGGAGGAGCTGTTCCGCTGCATTCGCGCCGTGCACTCGGGCGAGGCATACCTTCAATCGAAAGTGGCCGTACGGCTCGCGCAGCGGGTACATGACGAATCCCTCACCGGCCGCGAAGAACAGATCCTGAAACTCCTGGCCGACGGCAAGAGCAACCGTGCCATCGGTCAGGCACTGTTCATCACCGAGAGCACGGTGAAGAGCCACCTGAAAAGCCTGTTCGTGAAGCTCGATGTCACCAGTCGTGCCGAGGCTGTGGCGCTGGCCGCGCGGCGTGGGCTGGTGAAGTTCTAGTCGCGTAACTGCGGGCCCCCATCCCGGCCTTCCCCCAACGAAGTTGGGGGAAGGGGTGTACTGCAGTACGTCCCCTCCCCCGGCTTTGCCGGGGGAGGGCGGAGGGTGGGGGCAGCGCAGCGCCGGCTATGCCGGGGGAGGGCGGAGGGTGGGGGCAGCGCAGCGCCGTCTTTGCCGCGGGAGGGCGGAGTGTGGGGGCAGCGCAGCGCCGCCTTTAACGGGGGAGAGGATGAACTGCTCCTTCCCCCACCTGCGGTGGGGGAAGGTCGGGATGGGGGCCGCCGTTGCCCCGCATCTCGCAGCATCTCCCACTTTCGAGGGATGTCGATCTCCCGCCAACGGGGCCGGGTGATTCCATCCTTCGCCGGATGCGACAGCCCTGCCACCGCCACACAATCGACGGCGCGAGCAGCGCAACGCCGCGTTCGAACGACGCACGCCAACGGTGCGAAGCAAGGACGCTCGGCACCAAGTCGACGCACGGGTCCCCCTCGGCAGCGATCGGCGTAGTGTTCGAACTCCGGCCGCACTGCTCGCAGCCTTCGACATCACGCTCGTCCTCACAGACTCCCGCGACGCAGACTCTCCGATGACTTTCTGGCTCGGCCTCTCCCGTGCGATCGATGCGACCAACCGTCGTGTCGGGCTGGCCGTGGCGTGGCTGGTGCTGCTGATGACCTTGGTGAGCGCAGCCAACGCCATCTCGCGCAAGGTCTTCAGCGTGAGTTCCAATGCGTTCCTCGAAGTGCAGTGGTATCTCTTCGCCGCCGTGTTCCTGCTCGCGGCCGGTTCACGCTGCTCGAGAACGAGCATGTACGTGTCGACATCCTCAACGCTCGCTGGACCGAGCGCACACGACTCAAGGTCGAGCTGTTCGGCACGCTCTGCTTTCTCGGACCGCTCACGACGCTGATGCTGTGGTACGGCTGGCCGTACTTCATCGCGTCGTTCGCGGGCCGCGAGGTCTCGCTGCAAGCCGGCGGGTTGATACTGTGGCCGGCGAAGCTGCTGATCCCGGTGGGCTTCCTGTTGCTGTTCCTGCAAGGCCTGTCCCAGGCCATCAAGCTCACGGCGGCGCTGGCGGGCCGGCTGCCGGGAGCACCCCTGATCGACCGTCACGCCGCAGCCGTGCGGGAGCCCTCCGGTGACGGGAGCACCGCTTGACCGCCTGGCTGGTCGCGAACATCGGGCCCCTGATGTTCGCGGGCCTGGTGGCGATCCTGCTGCTCGGCTATCCGGTGGCCTTCGCGTTGGCCGCGGTGGGACTGCTGTTCGGCGTCGTCGGCATCGAACTGGGTCTGCTGCAGCCGCAGTTGCTGCAAGCGCTGCCGCAGCGCGTGTACGGGATCATGCAGAACGACACGCTGCTGGCCATCCCCTTCTTCACGTTCATGGGGCTGGTGCTGGAACGCAGCGGCATGGCGGAGGAGCTGCTCGATACGCTCGGCCAGTTGTTCGGCACGGTGCGCGGCGGCCTTGCCTATTCGGTGGTGTTCGTGGGAGGGCTGCTCGCGGCGACCACCGGCGTGGTGGCGGCATCGGTCATCGCGATGGGGCTCATCTCGCTGCCCATCATGCTGCGCCACGGTTACGACAAGCGGCTGGCGAGCGGTGTCATCGCCGCGTCGGGCACGCTGGCGCAGATCATTCCGCCGTCGCTCGTCCTGATCGTGATGGCCGACCAGCTCGGCCGCTCGGTGGGCGATCTGTATCGCGGTGCGTTGGTGCCGGGCCTGATGCTGATGGCGCTGTATGCGATCTACGTGCTGATCGCGAGCTTCGTGAAACCGTCTTCGGCACCGGCGCTGGCCGCCTCGGCGCGCACGCTGCGCGGCTGGGACCTCGGGCGCCGCGTCCTGTCGTCGCTGGTACCGCCGGTCGTCCTGATCTTTCTCGTGCTGGGCACCATCTTCCTGGGCATCGCCACGCCTACCGAGGGTGGTGCGATGGGTGCGTGCGGGGCCCTCGTGCTCGCAGCGCTGCGCAAGCGCCTCTCCCTGTCGGTACTGCGTCAGTCGATGCGCACCACGGCGAAGCTCGCCTGCTTCGTGATGTTCATCCTGATCGGGTCGACGCTGTTCGGTCTCGTGTTCCGCGGCGTGAACGGCGACCTGTGGGTCGAACATCTGTTGACGGGCATGCCCGGTGGCGTGATCGGCTTCCTGATCTTGGTGAACGTGATGGTGTTCGTGCTCGCGTTCTTCCTCGACTACTTCGAACTGGCGTTCATCATCGTGCCGCTGCTCGCCCCCGTGGCGGAAAAGCTCGGCATCGACCTGGTGTGGTTCGGAGTGCTGCTCTCGGTGAACATGCAGACCTCGTTCCTGCACCCGCCGTTCGGGTTTGCCCTCTTCTATCTGAAGAGCGTCGCACCGAAGGCAGTGCGCACCGCCGACATCTACTGGGGTGCCGTGCCCTTCGTGTGCATCCAGCTTCTCATGGTGGCACTGATGATCGCCTTCCCGCAGATCGGCAGCGTGACGCATCGTAGCCACGGCGCGGACTCCTCCATGCGCCTGGAGGTTCCGGTGAGCGACGACTTCGAATCGGCGCCGGACACCTTCGAGCTGCGTCCCGAGGACCTCATCCACTACGGCCCGGAACGGGCGGAAGACAAGCGATGAAGCGACGATCCTTCCTGGCGGGCGGTGCTGCAGCAGCGGGCGCGGGACTGGCCACCGCGGCACGGGCGCAGGGCGAACCGGCGATCCGCTGGCGCATGGCGTCGAGCTTTCCGAAGAGCCTCGACAACATCTTCGGTGCGGCGGAGCACCTCGCCGCGCGCGTGAAGGCGATCACCAACGGGCAGTTCGAGATCCGGGTGTTCGCCGCGGGCGAGATCGTCCCCGGGTTCGAGGTGCTGCCCGCGTGCGGACAGGGCACCGTGCAGTGCGGCCAGACGCAGGGCTTCTACTACATCGGCAAGAACAAGGCGTTTGCGTTCGACAGCGCGCTGCCCTTCGGACTCAACTCGCGCATGCAGAACGCCTGGTTGTATTACGGCGGCGGCCTCGAACTCACGCGCGAGCTGTACAAGGAGCACAACACCATCAACTTCCCGGCCGGCAATTCCGGCGCGCAGATGGGCGGCTGGTGGCGGCAGGAGGTGGGCAGTGTCGCCGACCTGCGCGGCCGCAAGGTGCGCATCCCCGGCATCGCCGGCGAGATCATGGCGCGTCTCGGCGCGGTGCCGCAGAGCATTCCGGGCAGCGACATCTACCCGGCCCTGGAACGCGGCACCATCGACGCCGCCGAGTGGGTCGGCCCCTACGACGACGAGAAGCTGGGCTTCTATCGCGTCGCCCCCCACTACTACTTTCCCGGCTGGTGGGAAGGGTCGTCCTGCCTCTCGTTCATCGTGAACCTGAAGGAATGGGCCGGCCTGCCGCAGGCCTACCGCGAAGCCTTCGAGACCGCTGCGGCGGAAGCCAACGTCCGCATGGTCGCCGCCTACGACGCGAAGAATCCGCCGGCGCTCGCGCGCCTGGTGCAGGAGGGCGTCAAGCTGCATCCGTATCCGAAGGACGTGATGACCGCGGCGCTCAAGGCCGCGAACGAGCTGTACGAGGAGGAGGCCGCGACCAATCCGGTCTTCCGCCGCTTCTACCAGTCCTGGAAACCGTTCCGCTACGCGCAGTACCAGTGGTACCGCGTGGCGGAGGCTTCCTTCAGCAACTTCATGGCAGGCCAGCGCCTGTCACCGAAATGACGATGCCGTCAGCAGCAATGGGTGAACGCGCGCTCGAACCGGAAGGTACCCGCTGGTTTCCTTCTGCACCGGGCGTGCGCTCAGCTAGGGATTGGTCCGGGCAACGCTTGCCGGGCTAAGGATCGTTTCGCCACTCGCCAGGAGGGATTGCAGCCATGCCGCAACTCAGCATCAACGGTCAGAGCTATTTCACCGATTCACCACCGGATTCACCGCTGCTGTGGGTGATCCGCGAAGATCTGCGTCTCACCGGCACGAAGTTCGGCTGCGGCGGCGGGTATTGCGGGTCCTGTACCGTCCACATCAACGGCCTGCCGGTACGTTCGTGCCAGGTCAAGCTGGGTGACGTCGACAGCAGCGCGGTCATCACCACCATCGAGGGCCTCGATCCCGCCGACGCCCACCCGGTGCAGCGCGCCTGGATCGAGTATGAAGTGCCCCAGTGCGGCTACTGTCAATCGGGCCAGATCATGCAGGCTGCCGCCCTGCTCGCCGTGAATCCGAATCCGACCACCGAGCAGATCGTGCAGCACATGAACGGCAACCTGTGCCGCTGTGCTACCTACTCGCGCATGGTCACCGCCATCCACCGCGCCGCGCAACTTGCGAAGGAGGCCTGAGCCATGGGCGACATGAAGACACCTCCACAAGGCATGACGCGCCGCGAGTTCCTGGTGCGTTCCACCGTCGTCGCCGGCAGCGGCTTCCTGAGCATCGGCCTGCCCGGCCTCGCATCGAAGGACGCAGCCGCAGCCGGTACCGCTGCGTTCACGCCATCGATCTGGTTCACCATGACGCCGGACGGCAAGACCACGATGCACATCGTCAAGGCGGAGATGGGCCAGCACATCGGCACCGGTCTCGCGCAGGTCATTGCCGACGAACTGGAAGTCAAATGGGCTGACGTGCGCCTCGACACGCCGCTCGAAAGCGTGGCGAACTTCGCCGTGTACGGTCTCGCGTACACCGTGAACAGCGGCAGCATCACGACGGAGTTCGATCGCATCTCGCGGGCCGGCGCCGCTGGCCGCATGGCGCTGATCGAAGCCGGCGCGAAGGTGCTGGGCGTCGATGCCGGCGGGTGTTACGCCAAGGACAGCCGTGTCGTGCAGAAATCGACCGGCAAGTCGGTGACGTACGGCGAAATCCTGCAGAAGGTGACCATCGACAAGAAGTTTGCCTACCCGGCCGACTTCAAGGGCATCGCGCTCAAGTCGCGCGATCAGTACTCGCTGATCGGCAAGTCGGTGGCCTCGCTCGACGTCCCGGCCAAGACCAACGGCAAGGCCAAGTACGGCATCGACGTGTTCCTGCCCAACATGGTCTACGGCGCCCTGGTCATTCCGCGCACGCGCTATTCGTCGAAAGTGGTGTCTATCGACGACTCGGAGGCGAAGAAGATCCCCGGCTTCATCAAGGCGGTGAAGATCGAGGAAGCGATGGGCAAGTGCACCGGCTGGGTGGTAGCGGTCGCCGACAAGTATCCGGCAGCCATGAAGGCGGCCAAGGCGCTCAAGGTGAAGTACGACGCCGGGCCTTACGCCGCGCTCGACACCCCGACCCTGCTCGCCCAGTACAAGGAGCTCTCGAAGAACGAGAAGGAAAGTGCCGCGTGGGTGCTGGAGGGCGACGTCGACAAGGGCTTCGCGGAGGCCGAGAAGACGTTGGAGATGGAGTACACCACCGACATGATCTGCCACGCCACCATGGAGCCGCTCAACTGCACGGTGCAGATGGCGAACGGCGAATGGCACGTGCACATCGGCACCCAGAGCACATCGTTCGCGCGCATGACGCTGACCGGCTACCTCGCCACGGTGCTCAAGAAGAAACCGGAAGATCTCAAGATCTTCGTGCACCAGTACCTCGTGGGCGGCGGCTTCGGCGGCAAGCAGGACTACGACGACATCCTGGCGGCCGCGTGGTGCGTCAAGGAAGTGGGCCGGCCGGTGAAACTAATTCACACACGCGAATCGAACTTCGCCACCAGCTTCGCGCGCACACCGACCTACCACAAGCTCAAGGCCGGCATTCGCGACGGCAAGCTGATGGCCATGAACCAGGACATCGTGTGCGGCTGGATGGGGGCGCGCTTCGGTGTGGGCAAGAAGTACGGCTCCGACTGGCTGCAGCTCGATTCCGTGGATGGCAAGAACCAGGACATCGACCAATGGTCCATCGGCGGCAGCGATCACTGGTACGAGGTGAAGAACCACCGCGTGCGGGCCTGGAACCACGAGACCACCACGTGGGCGGTGCAGGCGAGCGCGCTGCGCACCGTGTCCAACTCGTACAACATCTTCGTGGTCGAGTCGTTCATGGATGAAGTGGCGCACGCCGCCGGCCGCGATCCGCTCGAGTTCCGGTTGTCCATGCTGAACGGCAAGGGCGGCAATCGCGGCATCCCCAACACCGGCTATCCGCCGGGCACGCCGTCGGACTACTACATGGACCGGCTGTGGATCTCGCTGCCCTGGGCCTCGGAGAACTCCTGGCCCAACTACGAGTCCGCGACGGTCGGCGGCGCGCTGCGCCTGGCGAACTGCCTGCGGGTGGCAGCGGGCAAGGCCGGCTGGGGTACGCGACGCCTGCCGCCCAACACGGGCCTCGGCATCGCGGTGACCGCGGCGGAAGAGCGCCAGAGTCCCACCTGGGTCGCCGGTATCGCGGAAGTGACGGTGGATCCGGCAACGGGTTCCTACTCGATCAACCGCCTCACCATCGCCATGGATCCGGGCATCGTGGTCAACCCGAAGAACGTCGACGCGCAGATCCGCGGTTCGGCGTTGTGGGGGGCGAGCCAGATCATGTCCGAGCGGCTCACCTTGAAGAACGGCGGCTTCGAGCAGTCCAACTATCACCAGTACCAGCCGATCCGGCTCGCGCAGGTGCCGGAGATCGACGTCACGATCATCGCGTCGGACCACCACCCGAGCGGTGTCGGTGAACCCGCTTCGACGATCGTGGCGCCGGCAGTGGCCAACGCGATCTACAACGCGGTGGGTGCGCGGGTGCGGCACATGCCGATCGCACCGGAGGCGGTGCTGGAAGCGATGAAGAAGGCGAAAGCCTGAGGCAACGGGCCCGCGCGAGCACAGCGCTTGCGCGGGCCCGAACACGGTAGAACGATTTCAAACCAGGTGCGGCGGAAGGCGTGATGCGCCTTCCACGCCCTTCCTCATCCCTGCACGGGGGAGCGAGCGATGTCCGAAGACCTGTTGTCGATGTCGGCCGCAGAGCTGATCGAACAGTACCGAATGCGCCGCGCATCACCGGTGGAAGCGGCGCAGGCGGCACTCGACCGGATCGACCGGTTGAATCCGATCTACAACGCTTTCGTCCTGGTGGACGCGGAGCGTGCACTGAAGGACGCCCGGGCATCCGAGGCTCGCTGGTCGAAGGGCGCGCCCGCCGGCAGCGTCGACGGCATACCCGCCACGGTGAAGGACCTCATCGTGACCGAAGGGTGGCCCACGCGGCGTGGCTCGCTCACCATCGACCCGAACCAGCCCTGGACCGAAGACGGTCCGCCGGTGGCGCGCCTGCGCGAACAGGGGGCCGTGTTTCTCGGCAAGACCACCACCCCGGAATTCGGCTGGAAGGGCGTGACCGACAGTCGGCTCTCCGGCATCACCGTCAATCCGTGGGATGCGCGACTCACCCCGGGCGGCAGCAGCGGTGGCGCCGCCGTCGCCGCAGCGCTGGGCCTGGGCCACCTGCACGTCGCCACGGACGGCGGCGGCTCGATCCGCATCCCGGCGGGCTTCTGCGGGTTGTTCGGCTTCAAACCCACGTTCGGCGTCGTCCCGGTGCATCCGCATTCGGGCGCGTTGACCTTGTGGCACCAGGGGCCGATCGCACGCACCGTCGGTGACGCAGAATTGATGTTGCGCGTGATCGCACGCGACGACCCGCGCGACTGGTATCGCGTGCCCTCGCGCGAGGCCGAGTACGCACGCACTGGTGAGCGCGACGCACGCGGATTGCGCATCGCCTACAGCCGCACCCTAGGTTACGCGAACGTCGAGCCGGAAGTGGCCGCCCTGGTCGATCAGGGTGTGCGCCAGTTCGAAGCGCTGGGCGCGGAGGTCGACGAACTCGATCTCGAACTCGAAGACCCCATCGCCATCATGCAGCCGCTGTGGTCGGTCGCACTGGCACTCGCGATCGAGCCGATGAGCCCGCAGCAACGCAACCTCGTGGACCCGCCGCTGCTCGATCTCGCCGCACCGGGGCTCGTCATGAGCGCTCTCGAATACCGTCGCCTCGAACAGCGCCGCGAAGCCTTCGCACGCCGCATGTGCCTGCTGCATCGGGAGTACGATCTCCTCATCACGCCGCAACTGGCAGTCACCGCCTTCGAAGCCGGATCGGAAGTGCCGCGCGGCACGGGACGCACGCGATGGTGGGAATGGTCGCCGTTCACCTATCCGTTCAATCTCTCGCAGCAGCCGGCCGCCACGGTGCCCTGCGGCTTCACCCGGGCGGGCCTGCCGGTGGCACTGCAGGTCGTGGGCGACAAGTTCGCCGACGCGAAGGTGCTGCGGGCAGCACGAGCGTTCGAGATGGCGCACCCGTTCCGGATGCCGCAGGTGAACAGCGCGTCCGCGCGACCCATGGCCACATCGACCCGCGCCTGATCGTCGAACCGGCGCGGGTCGGCTTCTTGCATGGGCTGTGAGCGTCGTCCGCTGCCCCGAGGGGCTTCGCCCCGGTCATGTTTCAACGTCGCAAGCACCACCTGATCAATCTCGCCCTGCAGGGCGGAGGCGCCCACGGCGCGTTCACCTGGGGAGTCCTGGATCACCTGCTGGAAGACGGCCGCCTGCGGTTCGAGGGCATCAGCGGCACCAGCGCCGGCGCGATGAATGCGGTCGTGATGGTGCATGGGCTCGCGACCGGCGGCCGCGATGGTGCACGCGAAGCACTGGCGAAATTCTGGACCGCGGTGGCGCACGTTTCTCCAATCGATATCGCGAGCACTGCAACCGACGGCAACGGGATCACCTTGAACCCGATGGCGCGCCTGATGCTGCAATGGACGCACTATTTCTCGCCGAGCCAGTTCAATCCCTACGACATCAACAAGCTCCGCGACATCGTCACCGAACAGGTCGACTTCGACCGGCTGCAATCATCCAGTCCGGTCAAGCTCTACATCGCGGCCACCAACGCCAATTCCGGAAAACTGAAACTGTTCCGGCGCGACGAGATCTCCGCCGATGCCGTGCTCGCTTCCGCTTGTCTGCCGACCATGTTCCGCGCGGTGGAAATCGACGGCGAGCCCTATTGGGACGGCGGGTACGCGGCGAATCCGGCGGTGTTCCCGCTCTTCTACGACTGCGCGTCGCGCGACATCGTGCTGGTACTGCTGACGCCGCTGAAGCACCGTGAAACGCCGCATGGCGCGCAGGAGATCCAGGAGCGCATCCTGGAGCTCGCCTTCAACGCGACGTTCCTGCGCGAGATGCGCATGTTCGCGCACCTGCGCGATTACCTGAAGCGGTCCTGGTTTCCGGTCGGACGTTTCGAGCGCCGCATTCGCTCGACGCGTTTTCACGTGATCGGGGCCGAGGAACTGATGCAGGAGCTCTCCGCGGAAAGCAAGCTCGCCGCCAACATGGGCTTCTTCGAGATGCTGCGGGATCGCGGCCGGGACGCCGCCAAGGCATGGCTGCAAAAGCACGGCGCCGATCTCGGGAAGCGCTCGAGCGTGGATCTGTCGGCGCTGTTCTACTAGGCGCTGCAGACGCTCGCGACATTCCCCCACCTCATGGGGCAAGCAGTGTACGGCTCCCTCCCCCGGCTTCGCCGGGGGAGGGTTGGGGTGGGGGCAATGACGGCCCCACCGCGCCAATCACTGAACCCTGCCCAGGCGTCAAAAAGCGACACCTACCGATAACCCGCCTCACCGGGCAACGGAGCCCGACGCGGCGCCAGTTCGGGCTTCAACTTGAGCTTCCACTCCACCGGCGCAAGCCCGCCTTCGCGGACTTCGATCGTCGATTCCGTGGCCTGTTCGGCATCTGCCATCCACGGATGCCACACACGCACGCGATAGCGCCCCGGCGGCATGCCTTCGAGTTCCACTACGCCGTGCTTGCCGGTCTTGCCGACATAGGGCGTTTCCGCCACGTAGATGTAGCCGATCATCCAGTCGTGGATGTTGCAACCGATGCGCACGATGCCGGGCTTGTCGAACTGCACGGGCGTGGCCGGCGTGCCCTTGTAGAGCGGCAGCTCGAACGTCTTGGCCGGCGAGAACGAATACACGTGATGCCGCACGTTGTCCTTGTTCGGAAACGACACGGACGATCCGACGCGGATCACCTTCACGTACGGCGTGAATTCCTTGCCGACCTGGTCCACCACTTCCATGGTGGGCTTGCCCACGGGTGCTGGAACGCCCGCTTCCGGAACTGCCAGGACGACGGCGTCCGCGGCAGGCTTGCCGTCGGCGTTGCCGACGCGCGCCGCCAGTCCCCCGGCGGCGGCCTGCGTGGCAGCGAGCAGCGCGAGCGATGCGATGGCGTTCGGACCGGACAGTCGCATTTCAGTAGCTGTAGCCCACCAGGACACCGAAGATGTTTGACACGTAAGTTCCGAGTCCGTGCGCGGCCTTGGCCGACCGGTAGGTGTAGGACAGGTTGACCGAGGCACTGCGCCCGAGCGCGTGACTCCAGACGAGGCCGCCAGTCCAGGTCGTCGCATCGACGCCATAGGCCACCATCCGCCCGCCATTGCTGAAAGTGTTGTCGATCACGGCCGAGTCTGACTTGGCCAGGACGGAAAAATCCGGCGTGGTAACCGCGGTGACCGAGCCGTCGCGCCACGACAGACTGGCGGACAAGGTGTCGTCGTCGGTCATGCGCAGTTCGGCGGCACCGCCGACGGTCCATCCGTCGACGTCGTAGGCCGCCGTGGAAACGCCAGGCACGCCGGTCGGCGAGATGCGGTCGGTGACGAATGCGTCGTAGCGCAGGCTGCCGCGCACCGACCAGCGCGGCGCAAGCATCTTGCCGATCGTGAAGCTCGCGTCGTAGTCCCAGCCGTCGCGCAGGTCGTCGTTGTAGTCGCGGTGCACGGCACGGCCACCGAACGCAACCCAGGGTGCCTCGGCGCCGAGCCCCAGCTTGGTACGGATCTGGGCCCGCGCGCCGAGCCCGAGATTGTCCAGGCCGTCGTATTTGAAGAAGGTGCGGCCGTCGGCAACCAGCGCGACACCCAGGTTGGTTCCAGCCCCGAGCTGCTCGTACAGTCCCAGGGAGAGCGCCCCCGTCGCCGCTGTATCCGCCCGCCGGTCGCGGTCCGCGAAGGCGTTGGTGAGGTTGTCGTCGTGACTGAATCCGGCAGTCGCGTCCAGCCCCCAGTCGGCAGGGACCGCCGCAGATGGCAGCAACAAGGCGCCGATGACGACGAAAGCGGCGATTCGCGGGGCGTTGCGCATGGGTGGCCGGCCGGAAGATGAAGCCCGACCCTATGCGCAGCAAGAAGGACACCAAAAAACGAGCAGCGTCCGTCCGGGCGCGCTCGACGGCGCGGACGGGCACGGGCCCCGAGGCCTGCAGCGTTGCCGTGCCCCCGGGCCTCCGCGGTGAGCGCGTCGTTCCCCGGCCGCACACCACTGGCCCATTAAGGGATTCTTAGGGTTTCGGTACGGGCGAATTAAGAGCGGCCGCCATGCCGCCTGGATAACGTGCACACCTGTCGCACCCCGATCGATTCATCCGCCCGTCACCAGAGGAGCCCCCCATGAACACTTTGCGCATCCTGCTCTCGATCGCCTTCACGGTCGTCATGCTCAAGACCACCCTGGCCGAAGCGGCCGATACCCGAGCGATCGAACGCGGCCGCTATCTCGTGAAGATCGCCGGCTGCAACGATTGCCACACGCCCGACTACGCCGCCACGGGAGGCAACGTCCCCGAGAAGACCTGGTTGATCGGGGATCATCTCGGCTGGCGCGGCGACTGGGGTACCACCTACCCGCGCAACCTGCGCATCTACATGAGCGCCATCACCGAGGACCGCTGGGTAAAGGTCGCGCGTACTGCGCAGTTCCGCCCGCCCATGCCCTGGTTCGCCCTGCGCGACATGTCGGAGACGGACCTGCGCGCCATCCACCGCTTCGTGCGGTCGCTCGGACCGGCAGGCGCGCAGGTGCCGAGCTACGTTCCGCCCGACCGTGACCCGATCGGCCCGGTCATCAACTTTCCCCGATCGGCCCAGTAAAGCAACGGTCGGCGCCAAGGCCGCGCACGAACGCGGCCCCCTGGTTCCCCGCCATGCGAGGCATCGTCATGAATCCTCAATCCACCTGGCTTCACACGCTCATCGAAGCGTGCGGCGCACACCTGCTGACCCTGGCACTCGCGGCGGCCATCTCCCTGCTGCACGGCGCGCCCGCGCACGCGGAACAGACGGTGATACTGGTTGATGGGGCGATTTCCAGCCCCGGAAAGTTACCGCCAGACCTCTCGCGCACGGCGTACTGCCGCTTGGAATCGAAAAATTTAGTGCAGTAATTTCATACACATACGGTTTTCCTTGACAGATTCGAACAGACCAGGGGCAAGTTTTCCCTAAACCCCTGAATCTTTCGTCCGAAACTAGGTCTATCAGACACTTGGAGTGAGTTTCTGAGAAAGCCAATGAAGAAAGGTTTGGATCAACAGCTGTTCCGTATGGCCATGGCAGCCTCCACCGACGGTCTCGCGATCGCCGATGCGGGCCAGCCCGACATGCCGATCATCTGGGTCAATCCTGCCTTCGAGCGGTTGACCGGGTACGAAGCGGACGAGGTCGTGGGGCGCAACTGCCGGTTTCTGCAGGGCGAAGACACGGATCAGGTCGGCCTCGCCCTGGTACGCGCCGCGCTGGAGAAGCGCGAGGGTTGCGTCGTGACGCTGCGCAACTACCGCAAGGACGGATCGCCATTCTGGAACGAACTCTCGCTGTCTCCCATCGCGGGGGCGGACAGCAAGGTCACCCACTACCTCGCGCAGCTCGTCGACGTGTCCGATCGGGTATCCGCGGAAACCAAGCTTCTGGCGCGCCAGAAGCAGTTGCTCGCCCGCAAGCGCGAGCTTGAAACGCTGGCACTGCGGGACGGCCTCACCGGCCTGTACAACCGCCGCGCCTTCGACGAACAGCTCGAACGCGAGTGGAACCGTGCCCGTCGCGACCACACTCCGCTGTCGCTCATCATGATCGACATCGACCACTTCAAGCGCTTCAACGATACCTTCGGCCACCCGGCGGGCGACCAGTGCATACAGATGGTGGCGAGCATCGTGCAACGCTGCTTCGCCCGCGGCTCGGACCTGGTGGCGCGCTACGGCGGTGACGAATTCGTGGTGCTCGCTTCCGCCCAGGACCGCAAGCACGCCCAGCAACGCGCCGATCAACTGCGCGCTACCGTGAAGGCACTGGCGCTGCAGACTGCCGACAACGTGGTCACGCCAGTCACTCTGAGTGTCGGCGTCGCGACCGCAATTCCGCTGGACGGCGGTCGACCGGAGCATCTGCTCGACGCAGCAGACCGCGCACTCTATCAGTTCAAGCGGCTGCATCGCGATCGGCCGGTGCGTGCGGCGGCCACGAAGACGCGCAGCCGCGGCGCAGTGGAGCGGGTGGCGTAAGGGCGCTTCGTCCTGGAACGCCACCGGTGAGGTGGCGTGCGCTGCTGGCCCCATCCCACCTTCCCCCACGCTTCGCGCGGGGGAAGGAGTACCTCTGTTTGTGAAGCCCGTGCAGTTGCATCGCGATCGAGGCGTGCGTGCGGCTGCCACGAAGAGACGCAGCCGTGGCGCAGTGGCGCGGGTAGCGTAAGGGCGCTTCGTCGTGAAACCCCGTCGGTGAGGTGGCGTGCGCTGCTGCCCCCATCCCAGCCTTCCCCCATCTTCGATGGGGGAAGGAGTGCACGCAGGATGCAGCTGCACGAGCTCCCAACGCAGGCACTCCTTCCCCCGCGCGCAGCGTGGGGGAAGGCTGGGATGGGGGCCATCTCCGTGCAATCGGCAAGGCGGTAGTGACCACCCCGTATCATGCGCAAGGCCACAGCCGCCCCAAGCCTTGACCCCACCTATCCCATCGTCACCCACCGTCCCCGTCGCCACACTGCGTGACGTCGTCTTCGCGTGGAACCGCCAGGCACCGCCGGTGCTGCGCATCCGGCAACTCGACATCGCCCCCCGCGAGCGAGTGTTCCTGCGCGGCCCGAGCGGCAGCGGTAAATCGACGCTCCTCAACTTGCTCGCGGGCGTCGTGCTGCCGCAACAGGGCTCCGTCTCGGTGCTCGGCACGGACCTCGGTGCTCTGGGCGGGCCGGCACGCGACCGATTCCGGGCCGATCACGTCGGTTTCGTGTTCCAGCTCTTCAACCTGATTCCTTACCTGACGGTCGTCGAGAACGTCGTCCTGCCGTGCCTGTTCTCTCCACGCCGTCGTGAACGCGCCATTGCGGCGAGCGGATCGGTCGACGCGGACGCCCTGCGCTTGCTGCAGCATCTCGACATGGCCGATCCCGCGGTGCTGGCGCGCCCCGCTATGGACCTCAGCGCGGGCCAGCAGCAACGCGTAGCGGCCGCCCGCGCGCTCGTGGGCGCACCCGAACTGGTGATTGCCGACGAAGCCACTTCGGCGCTGGACGCAGACCGCCGAGCGGCTTTTCTCGATCTCCTGTTCCGCGAGTGCGCCGCGGCCGGCGCAGCCATCGTGTTCGTGAGCCACGACCCATCGGCGGCCCATGCGTTCGATCGCACCATCGAACTCGGCAGCATCAACGCGGCGTGAGACAGCCCCCACGCTCTCTTCGTTCGCTGCCCCCCG
>FRDC01000537.1_pt3 | contig 16956 bp, 14 predicted proteins | sample 1106171 | NCBI WGS metagenome assembly FRDC01 (sample SAMEA3930566, study PRJEB13176) | freshwater metagenome | biome: Drinking water system; feature: drinking water; material: water | place: Singapore | collected 2014-12-20 | reverse complement strand
GGTGGCGCGGCGGCGCAAGGCGCGGGGGCCGCGACGAGTGCTGTCTCTACGGTCGCGGGTGTTGTGGGTGCTGTCGGCAGTGTTGTCTCGGCCATCAGTGGGATCGTCAGCAACTTCCAACTGGCGGGAATCTCGAAGGATATCGGAGAAATGGGCCGAACGCTCATCAAGATTGAGAACTATGCAGGCTCTCGCGCGGATGGCGGCATTGTCACCGCGACTCTCAAGACGTCTGAAAAACTCAACTACGTCAACGCCTCACTGGACGACATCAAAACTCGACAGGGCGCTTACCCTCAACTCATCCATGACCGCGTGGTCGAGATTCGGGATTTCCTGCGGACGGGCGGCAAAGTCAACGTCAATAACGCCAGCACCCAAGCCACAACGCCGACAGCGGGAACGGTCATTACAATCAACGGCAATCTGACCCTGCAGACGCAAGCCACGGACGGCGCAAAAATCCTCGAAGACGTGACGCGCATGATTAAACTACGCGGCGCGGGACGGGCGGCCTAATGCCGACGCCACTCTACATTCAAATCCTGATCGGCGGAACGGACCGTAGTAAATTCTTGCAGATCTCATCCGGGATGAATATCTCTTTGCGGCTGTACGAAAGCGGAACGGCTCAGTTCACGTTGTACGACCCGGCGCAATCCTACGTCCCACTGGTGGGCCAAGAAGCCACGGTGTTCATTGACGGCGCGGGGTACCTGCGCGGCTCGGTCGATGAAGTGTCCAGCACGCGATATGGCACCAAGGCCGACGCGCACGTGAAGCATCAGGTGACGATGGTCAGCCTAGAATCGCGGCTGGTCAATCGGCTCATCAGGCCGTTCTTCGCGCCCAACCCACCGCAGTACATGTTCAAGTCCCGCGCGGGTGAAGTCAGCGCCAGCGGCGGAACCTCGATCCTCTGGAAGCGCGGCGACAAGTTCAGCGATGACATGGTGGGCGACACTATTGTGATCGGTGGCACGTCTTGCGTGGTCACTGCCTTCGTTGACCGCGAGTCTATTACAGTAACCCCGGCCCCGGCGTTCTCTACGGGAGTCGCTTACACGAGCACCAAGAAGGCCGGGAACATTGTCAAGTACATTCGCACGCACTGGCTCAACGGCGACAACATCACGGCGGGCACGATTGACGATGGCGCGGATATTACGAAGGTTGTCTTCGACTCGGTGACCGTCCAGGAAGCGCTCGACCAACTCGCTACAGCCAGCGGATTCGTCCGTTACATCTCATCGGCGGGTGCGCTGAACTTCACCGCAAGGACGGCTACACCCGCGCCGTTTACCATCGACGATCTCACCACGTCGGTGCAGAAACTCAGCGTGAGAACGACGCGCGAAGACTACCGAAACGTCCAATATCTGAAGTTCAGTTTCGCGGCGCTGTCGCCGGAGATCGCCACGTTCACCGGGAATGGCGTGAAGCGGTCGTTCTCCGTTCCTGCGGCGATTGACTCCGTGGCGAAGATCAGTGTGAATGGCGTCGAGCAAACTGTCGGCATTCAGGGCGGCGATACCAACCAGTGGTACTTCGATCCGGGGGACCTTGAGGTGTACCAGGATGCGGCAGAGCCTACGCTTGATTTCGGTGCGGCGCTGGAGGTGCAGTACAACCCGGCTGGATTCAACATCGCCGAACAAAAGGACACTGCCGAAATCACGGCGCGTGCGACCGCGGAGAACAATTCCGGCAACTATCAACGCATCCTCGACCAGCCGAACAATACCAGCGCGGATTCCGTAGACCAGATTGCCGCGGCGACACTCAACGCCTTCAAGGAGTTCAACGAACTCGTGACGGTGGAAACGCGCGAGCCGGGGCTTTATCCGGGCCAGGCGCTCACGGTCAACACGACGGACCCGGATATCTCCGGAGTGTTCATCATCACCGCGCTCGAAATGCGGTTGATTGGACAGGATTCTTTTGCGTATACGGCGACGGCGGCCAAAGGGCCGATTATTCCGCCGACGGTCATCCTCGGCAACAACACAGCGTCAGGCTCTATCTCTGGCATCGCCAGTAGCGGCGGGTCGAGCGGACTGACAACGGGGGTCATTTCCTACTAAATGCCAACTCAATTCTCTGGTGCCATCCAGCGTGACCCTTGGGTGAAGCTGGGGGAGAACCCGTCTGTACTCGATTTCGCGGCTGACGATACGGGCGCGACGTCGTGTGTTACCGCGCTTCAGGCCGCGATTGACACGCTGGCCTCTTCCGGCAAGGCAAACACTCTTCGAGTGCCTGGCGGTACCTACTCTCTCGACGCGCAGATTGTTCTTCATGGAGGCGTGACGATTGAAGGCGACGGCGACAGCACAGTCTTCGTGCAGACTGCCTCGATCTCCGACGCAACAAAGGCCCTTTTCTCCATCACAGAGAGCAACTGCAACATTCGTAATTGCAAGATTCAGGGACAAACGACCACGGCGGTAGGGATCAACAACCCGTCCGATCCAATGGCGTCGAACCTGACGAAAGACACGCTCGTCTGGATTCGCGGCGGCGCGAACCACCTGAAGTTCCAGAACGTCACGTTCACCTTTCCGGGCGGCTACTCGATCCTGATTGACGCACGCTCAGCGAACATCTCGGACGTCGTCATTGAGAAGTGTAACTTCACTGATTGCCATGCCAGCGTTCACGGAACAACCGGGGACTACAGCTACGGCGGATGGAATGGCAGCATTCACTATCAAGGTGATGGCTCGTCCTTCGGCGTCAGCGATCTTCGCGTAGAGGGATGCCGCTTCTACCGCATGAGTGGCCATTGCGTGTGGGGACATGCCTATGCGAACGGCGGCTGGCACCGGAACATCACGGTCTCGAATTGCCAGTTCGATACGGTCGGCCTCGACTGCATCCTGTTTGCCGTGACGAAGAACGCGGTGGCCGTCGGCAATACGGGCTACCAGATCGGCTACGTCACGAAGACCACTTCGGACACGCCGACGCCAGCATGGAACGAGACGGCCGCTCGCTTCGCGGTGTTCATCGACTGCTCGGCGGTCGAAGGATTCACGTTCATCGCCAATTCCGCGACTCGCGTGAACGGCGAGTTCATCGACCTCGACGGCGCGTGCAACGGGAACGTCATCGCGAACAGCCTCTCGGTCGATCCGCAAAGCGGCTTCGGCCCGGTGGTTTCCGGCTCCCACACGAACCGCACAAAAGGAATCCAGACGGCAAACAACTACTACACGCCTGGCGGGACCAACATCAACATCATCGGGAACACGCTGGTAGGCACGGCGTCGAATGCCATCGTGCTTTACAACGCGCGCGGGTGCCGCGTGATGGGCAACAAGATCGACCACTCCTCGACGGCAGCGGGAACAGTGCCGGGCGGAGTTCCGGTGTGGCTCATCAACGGTGGGTCTTCGTCCACGTCGCGAAGCTACGACAACGAGATTATCGGCAACACGATCACCTACGATCAGGCGAACTTCTGCATCCGTGAGGACCAGACGCACGACGGCGTGACGAACGTTTGGGCGGGCGAGAAGAACTACGTCGCCAGCAATACGATCCTTGGCGCAAACTCAGGCGAGTTCAAACGGGACGCGAGTTCCGGCTCTTCCACGGCGCTTCGCACGAGCACGAATTCCGCGTCGGCTACCAGCCTCTTGCAGACCTGGACGCTTCGCGATGGCTTCGGCACGACCGGAGCTCACAAGTTGATCCGCGTCACGTCTTCTGCATCCGACACGCTGTTCACCCTTGCCGACTACGGCGACGGGGCGGCGCTCGACCCGAACCTGAATCTGTCTCTCAACGGCACGGCGGGAACGGGTAGCTATTCGACGGGCAACCGCTCCACGATCGGGCAGCGCGACTCGATGAACACCGGCACTCTGCTGGGTGACTCGCTGCTGGTGCTCGGTCGGCAAACGTACAGCGATGCCCGTGCCAACGTCTACGACGGCAACTACATCCTGCTTCGCCGCAAGTCGGACGGGACGGCGCTCGAAGTCAGCTATTCGGTAACCACGGGCGTTCGCAACTGGACTACCCTGGCCGCAACGCCAAGCGGGGCCACCACGCAGGTTCAATTCAACGACGCTGGGGCGTTTGCTGGTAAATCCACGTTCGTTTTCACGAAGGCGACGGACACCCTGACCGTCCCGAACATCGACCGCTTCAAGGTGCCCCGCTGGGGCGACACCCACGCGGGCGGCTACATCACCCTCGAAGGCGCGACGGGCTTCATTGATTGGAAGCTCGGACCCTACGACAACTACCTGCGGGTGAGCCACGGCTCGGCCTCGAATCAGACGGTCCTCATCACGGGTGAGTCTACTGGCGTGGCGCTGCTCCAGGTCCAAGGGAATACCGGACTGGCGACGATTGCGGCGGCCAACGGGTACATGCAATCGCCTGAAGGCTTCCTTTGCACAGGCAGCAATCTGGTTGCGTTCAATGCGGCCAACTGTTCTGCGGCGATTCGGCAAGTAAACTTCACCGCCTTGACTGCTGATCCGACTGCATCGGATGGAACGCTGTACTTCAACTCGTCGCTTGGCGCTCTCCGCGTTAAGGTTGCTGGATCGTGGACAAGTCTCGGCTCTGGCGGTGGCGGCTCCGCATCCGGCACCAACGGCAAGGTCCAACTGTCGAACGGCTCTGGCTCGTTTACGAACGGCAACCTGATCTACGACACGGGCAACGATTGGCTGCGCGTCGGCATCAGTACGACGAGCAGCTATAGCTTAGGGACGCCTATCGCTTCCTTTGCTCACCCCGGCAATAAGGGCTTCGGCTGCATCCTCAAACTGGAGACCGTCGGCAACACGGACCCGGCTCGTGCTGAGTTCACCCGCTACAACGGCGGCTCCCCGAAATCCTGGTCGGTCGGCCACACGCAAACTGGCACCGGCTTTGGTGTATTCGAGGACGGCGGCGCTGGCGGCTGGGGCACCGTGCGGCTGGCGTTCGGCTCGGAGCTCCAGACGGGCTACAGCGACCATCGCCTGGGCCACCAGTTAGGCTCTGACGCGCAGACGTCGCTCACGTTCGCGCCCGTCAACACGGTCCGTGCTTCTCTCGTCCGCGCGGTGGGTGCCAACGGAACGTTCCAGTTGATCAACTATGGGACGGGTAGCTTCGACTTCATTCAGAACAACTCCGGCATCTTTCGGTGGTACGCGAATGGCTCGGAAGCCGGGAACATCGACACCTCGCGCAACTGGACGCTCCGCGCGGCGCTCTCGGTCGAGTCTTCGGCCTACAACGCGATCCAAGCTCCCAATGGGGCGATTAGCAGTCTCAATGGCTACTACGTGCAAACGACGCAGGTTGTCAACTCAACCGGTCAGTTCATCGGCACCGGGGTGAATGTCAACGAAAACGGGGTGACGTGTCGAGCGGTAAACCCGAAACGAAGCGGAGTGAATTACACGGGTCAAGACGCCGTGATCTCCGTGTCTCACACTATCGGCGGTTCACCTTTCACGACCATGACGTTCGTGGGTGGCGTGTACTGCGGATCGGCTTAAAGGAACTATGTCTCTCACTCTCAACTGGATCGAATGCTTCCACCTGCGGCTCACCCTGCGGGAAACTCGGCTCTTCAAGACGCCTATCGAGGGCGGCTATATCTCGCAGTTCATCAGCCAAACTGAGCTTCCGCTCACCGATGACCAGCGCAAGCAGATTCACTACCGCGAGCAGTTGAACGCTGACGGCGAACTGATGGGCTTCACTTATGACACCAACGAGGTCGAGAAGATCACCAAGACCGTCGAGGTGAGCAAGGAAGCGGCAGCCTTCGTCTCGGACCTCATCAAGCAAATGCTCAGCCAGAACCTCATCAGCGGCCACGAATGGGCGTCCTGGGCGGGACCGGCCTACAAGAAACTCCAAACCTACATCCTCACGTAAAAGGACCCCCATCATGAAACACCTACTTCGCGGTATCGCCCGCGTTATGATCCCGTGCCTGATTGGTGGGGGAACGGCGCAGGCGCAGTATTCATTCCCCCCGGCCAGCGGCACTTCTGCCTCCAACTATCAGACGCTAAGGGCGAACGGAACGGCTCTCACCCAACGCGCGGCGTTCAACCTCATCAACGGGACGAACGTCACCATTACGTGCGTAGATAACTCCGGCGCGAATCGAACCGATTGCACCATCGCGTCAGCCGGTGGCGGCTCACTGACGATCAACGGTACGACCTACTCGACGTTGACGTTGGGCTCGCGGCTGAGCATCACCAGCACGGGTGGTGGGTCCGGCACATTGGATGGCGCACAAACGCCCTGTATCACGTCTGGCTCCGGCGCTCCCACCGGCACTTCAGGATGCGGTGTAGGCGGCGTCTCTGCGGTGGGTGATCTGTACGTAGATACCACGGCCAACGCCCTCTATTTCCGCAATTCCACCACATGGCAAGCGGTGGGGGCGGGGACCTCACTTCCCACCCTCACGGCCAATCAAATTCTCGGCCAAAACGCGGCTGGGAATGCGCTGGAAGGCAAGACGCTAGTAGCAGGCTTGAATGTCACAATCACGCACGGCGCTGGCTCGGTGACGATTGCGGCGGCCGGAGGTGGTGGCGGCGGTTGTGCGCCGACGGAAACGACGTTTTGTACGTACGAAGAATTCGAGAGCGACGTCAATGATAGCGTAACCAACAGCACCACAGGAGTCCAATACCCGTACCAGCGGGGTCGTATGAGTTTTGCACTCCTTGCAAAATCGTCGCTCAACTTTGCCTATGGGACCATCGCGCCGACGGGCACACAGACGGCTCCAGGGTGGTTGTATGTGCAGGATGCTGGCCCCGGAACAAACGTGTTTGGCGGAGTCGCATGGGGAGGCAATCGGGGTGGGAACACTTACTCGACACGAGTGGAGAGTTTATACAATAAAACACTCACATTGCGAGTCATCCCGAACAGTTATGGTGGAAACACGTCGATTTATGGGATTTGGAGTGCAAGCACTCCATTAAATCCATCATCTGGTACGTGGGGAGACCCGGCAGGCACCGCGTTTTGTCCAGTGGGGATTGCTGGAGTTTTTATTGCCGTCAACAGTGGCAACGGCTCGTCGGCGCACGTCTGTGATGGGAGCGGGACGAATTATCGAGCCGCCTTGAGTGCATGGCAGGGGGCGTCTGTTCCGATGACCTATACCATTGCCATTGGGGCGTCGCCGCTATCGACGAGCACGCTGACATTTACGTCCACCCCATCCGGCGGCTCAACCACCACGGCCACGATCGCCAGCGGCACGGCTTCTCGCCCGTCCACGACAACTTATTCCCAATACGTATTTATAGCCGGTGGACTGACCGCGTTTTCGACGTGGATTGATTACATTATGTACTCGGGGACTCGCTAAATGACTAAATATCTCCTCGCCATTTTCCTTTGCTTGCCGCTTTTGGCGGATACCGCGTATTTCCGCACCGGCACGCCGGGGGTCAGAACCACCATTACCTCGATGTCTCAGGGCACCACGGGCCCGGTGACCATTACGGTAGCCTCTGATCCGGGCTGGACGACCGGGACCTACATCGACATCATGAATATGCCCCCGCCCTGCTGGGCGATCAATGGGATTAAGCAGGTGACGCGGGTTACCCCCACCACGTACACGCTCCAGCAGAGAGCGGCGAGTAACACCGGGCCATTCAACATAGACACCCGGTCGAGCGTCGGGTTTACCAACGGTGCCTGCCCCATGTTGGGCGTGATCACCTATGGTGGCCTACGGGCGCAGATCACCAGCGTGGCGGGTTATGGCACTCTCCCGGCGGGGCGTACGGGAATTGCCATGAGCCTGGGTAATGGGAGTGACTATACATCTATCCCCGACGGCGCAACGGTGACGGTACAGACCGTGTACACGTGCAGCAGTACGTTCGGCGGCACGATGGGTGGAGCGGTAGATGGCGAGGGCATTCCCGCTCCAGTCACCGCCATCTGGAAGCGAACCACCGGTACGTCGGGGCAGCTTTACGAACTCGACGGAACGACGGTCAAATACTGTGGCGGGCAGGGATACGCTCAGTACTACAATGCGGCGATTGTGCCGGTGGCCGGAGTCGTGGCTCCGGTGACCATCAACGCAAACCTAGCTGCGGCAGATATCGCGCTAAACCTGAGCGGCAAAGTGTCGACGATTGCCGGGACCGGCTTACACAGCCGCGCGGTGACGATGCGAAATTTGGTCAACGCTCCCGCCGATCCCACCTCTCGGGCGCAGAGTCAAGTGATTGCCGCGAGTGGTAATAACGCTCTTTTGCTGTGCGCGGTCGATTGGATGATGACGGGAGAGTCCGCCAGTCTGGATTGCGCCAAAAGAGCACTGAATCACTTTGAATTTATGCTCGGTGGTGGTGCATTATTCGGGAGCGATCACCGAGCCGGAAACTATAACGGGGCATACCAATTTGGGGCGCAACAACTCAACCTGGGTGACCAAACCAAGGGCGCGGCGATTATCTGGAACCAACTCACCGCTGCAGAGCAGCAACGTTTCGCGGACAAGATTCTTAATGGGGCCGAAGACGGCTGTGTGGACCAACTCACCTACGTCACACCGGGCCGGGCCACCGTTCAGGGCGGGACGGTGATCGGCAATGGAACTTCCTTTACCACCCAATTTGCGGTTGACGACGTGGTGGTCATCAATCAGCAGAGCGATGCAGAGGGGGTAGAGAATCCCTTCGGGCAATTTCAATTTAAAACCGAAATGGTATTTGTGGATGCCATCTATGACGACACCCACATGAAGCTCAGCCGTGGCAGTTATACGGCGGGTACCCTGACCTTGGGCACCGTAGCCCCCACCGGAGCATGTACTACGGGAAACACGCACATAAACACCGCTAACAACTTCGGGACCTGGACCGGGCCCCAAAGTTATGCGTGCGTTTCGTCCGCTTGGACCACATCAGGAGTTCAAGTCTTTCCGATGGGGGTGGTGAAGAAATTCAGCCAGTCCGCGCCGAAACATTGCGGATATTTGCATTTCATTGGCGGGAAGGCCACCTCGAACCGCGCCAATTATTGGCTCTATAACGGAGCAGGCATTTCCAGTATTGATGGCGGAAATCTCCAGGATTGGAACTCGGTTGAAGAGTTACTCGCCACCCTCTCTTTGGTGGGGCGGGGGGATTCGCGGGCGACGAGACGCCTGGAGTTGGAATACAACCGGTGGTATGACTACCCCTATCCAGGGATCCGTAAAATGTGGGCTGGCCAGAGTCAATACGGCTCTGGCTATTACGGGGATATTTTGGGGTTTGTGCTCGAACCCCAAATTGCTCTCTATAACGCCACCAGTGGAGTGATCAACAATTTGGGGCGCTGGGTGGATGACTCCGCGTATGCCTATCTCTATAGCTATAAAACCAACAACCCCGCTCAGGCCCTTCGGTTCGGCGACACGCCCACCGTATCCGGCCCGTCCGTCTCGTCGTTTTGGCGGCGTGGCCCCTTGTGGGAAAAGGCGTTGGAATTAAATGGGAACTCGACGCTCGCCGCACTGTATCGCGGGTATTATTTTGGGAAAACGGGCCTGCATACATCGGCGCGGTATAGCAGCACTGCCCAAAACGATGACAAGGGCGCGGTGCTTCAACTCATGCTCAGCCAAAACGAGGCAGGAACCACGACCGACCCAGCCACGTTGCCGTTGCAACGACTCTTCCGCGCCACGCAGGATGCGGCAAATGGATCTCAAGTGGACGAGATGTTTTCCTCCCGCTCTGGCTGGGGGGCCAGCGACACCCAGTTAGTGGTCTACGCGACCACTACAGATCGTGACCACAATCAAGTGTTTTCTGCCGGAGCGTTTCAGATCATCAAAAAACGCGAGATGTCTGCCGGGGCGCTAAATACGACAGGGGTAACCTCCTGCGAGAATGACGCCGGCCTTCCCTGTTTCGGCGGTAATTATGGGAACAATCAGAACATCATCCAAATCGGCTGTGGCCCCGACAACTGTGATTTTCCGTTCTCAATCACGGACAAACCTCACGGTGACCCGACCTACACCACCATCGACCGATGGGCCGGGACTGACCCGACGGGCGTGGCGGACGGCAGCTACACGTACGCTCGGGTCAACAACTCGACCTATTACCGGACCTCCCTCGCCATCACTGGGGCGTGGCGGCATTTCCTTCACCTCAAAAAATCCGGCCAGCAGGACTACATCATCGTCTATGACGACCTCGCCACCTCCACGCCTACCACGTTTTGTGCGCTCACCGTCCATCTCAATAACGGCGTGGGCGGCGACGGAACCTCTAGCTGGAGCTCCGGCACCCGCATCCTCTCCAGCAATGGTGCGGCCAGCACCAGCACGACGCTCAACACGTTTTTCCTGGGGCCCAACAGCGCCCAGCAGCATTTTTGGACCGACAGCACGGTGGCTAGCGGTAGCGCACGGCGCAACCGCGATTGCATCACCAGCGATGGCAGCACAGCCGCCAGTGTGACCGCAGCGGAATTTAGCAGCATTTGGCAGCCGGGCGCTACGGGGGTCACCATGCCCACGGTGAGTGCTCTCGGCACCATTGACACAGGGTGGCGATCGTGGCAGATTGCCGATGCGACCCAGCCCTATGTCGCAGTTATTAGGCAAGGCAACTCGACGCCAACAAGCCTCACGTTCACCTCCACCCACTCCGGCACCGGCAAGTACGTCATCGCCGGTTTGGGGGCGCAGACCTATTCGATCACCCGCAACGGCTCGGCATTGACGACCTGCACCGTGGCGTCTGGGGACAATACCTGCTCGTGGGACGGGCTCGCCGGGGCCTATGTGTTAACCGCCACTGGTGGCCCGCCGACGATTGTAACGGCCAGCATCCCTAACGGCAACGTAGGGACGGCTTACTCGACTACACTGGCGCTCTCTGGAGGATCCAGCCCCTTCACCTGGACGGTGACCTCTGGCAGTCTGCCCACCGGCCTCACATTGGGCAGCACGACGGGAACGATCTCTGGTACGCCCACGGTAGCGGCCACCTCCTCGTTCCAGATCACTTTGACTGATGCCACCAGCACCACGGCGAATCGTACCTATACCCCCACGATTTACGACACGCAACTCTACACGCGACGCGTGGTGCCTGGGGACACCTCGATTTACTATGAGTTCGGCATTTTCGGCCTACTTGCGTCGGTGGCTTGCACCTATGACCTCGCGACTGATGCGGGGTTCTCCTCCATCGTGGCGACGGGATCGGGCTACGGCGGCGCGGTCCGCGGCATCGTGGCCACCGGGCTGTCGGCAAACACGAGCTACTATCTCCGCGCCACCTGCGGCCTCAACCAGGCCACGGCCACAGGCATCACGACGGGAACCGGCGGCGGCGCGACGACCGTTACCCTGTCGGTGCCAACGAAGTACTCGGCCATTGATGGAATCAGCGTGGCCTACGGTTCCACGTCCAGTCTCGGATTAACCGCGACGGGCACCTGCTCAGCGGGTCTCTGCACGGTGAGTATCCCTGGCACATCCAAACGTCCGCTCTACTACCGATCGACGTTGACCATTGGGGGCGTCACGCGCGTCCCGCAATCGGCGACGGCGGTGGTCATCCCGAACTAACCCTCTATTGATTCCCGGCCCTGCAATAGCGGGGTATTCACGAAAGGACTCTTATGCCTCCAATACTCGCCTCGGACGGGACGATTCTCCGCGCCGAAACGAAACCACGTTACGACACTCTCAACTGGTTCTGGCTGGCAGAAGTCGGCGAAGTTATGGGTAACGCCGCGGCGCGCTACGGCAAAACCACCTACGTCGATAAAGCCACGCCGCCCTTCGCCGCCGACATCCTCAACCATGCCTTCGAGCACTTGCTCAAGTTCAACATGGGCGATACCTCAGAGCCTCATCTGGCGCACGCCGGAGCCAATCTGATGATGTACGCCGCAATCCGACACCGATACCCCGAATGGTTTGACGAGAACGGAGTACTGCTTTGCCCATCTTCAAATACTGCCCCAATTGCGGAAAGCACTTCCGAGCCCCTGCAAACGAAGTCCAGACCTGCTCGCGCGACTGCGGGTATGCCTGGAGGACGACAAAGCAAAAACGGCTCACGGAAGTTGAGCCATCGCAACCAGTAGAGGCTTCTCGGGGCGTCACTGTCACCGGGGACACGATGTCGGTGTCTCTGCCACGCACCCGGATTAAAAGCCTCGAAGAACTGGTCAAGCAGTTTGAGATCGACCTCGAAGCGTGGGAGGTGGACCGCTTCACCGCGAACGCCTGGGAAGTGGGTGCGAAGGACGAGCAGGGCCGAATCATCACCGAACCGCTCTATCAAGTCAAGGCCCATCTCAAGCGCAGGCGCTCGCAGAGCGCGATTCGCGAACAGATCGAACTGATGAAGGAAGAGATTCGGGCGCTGATCCCAGAGACCTTCAAGCGGGTGCAGCGCTTCACCAAACCGGAAGGCCGGACGCTGGAACTCAACATCTCGGATCACCACTTCGGAAAGCTCGCCTGGTCGCCGGAAACGGGTGGGCCGAGCTATGACTTTGAGATTGCCGTCAAGCTCTATATCGAAGCGTTTGACAGCCTGCTCGAACGCGCCGCGCCTTATGGCATCGGTCGTGTGCTGCTGCCTCTCGGGAACGACATCTTCCACATCGACGACCGGCGGCAGATGACGACGGCGGGCACGCCGCAGGATGCGGACACCCGCTACGACAAGCTCTTCCCCAGGGTGCGGCGGCTAGTCACGGAGCAAATCAATCGCGTCCGGCGCAATGTGGGCCCGGTCGAAGTGGTGCTGGTTCGCGGCAACCACGATTACAACAGCGTCTTCCATCTCGGCGATTCTCTCGAATGCACGTTCGACGGGTGCGAGGACGTGAAGATCGACAACACACCGACGCAGCGCAAGTACTGGCACTGGGGAAAGAATCTCGTGATGTTCACGCACGGGAACGAGGAGAAGTTCGACCAGTTGTGGGCGCTGATGGCAACCGAACGAGCGACGGAATGGGCGGCCTCGACGACCCGAGAGGCCCACACAGGACATCGCCACGGACAAAAGCTCCTGGTCCCGGCTCTCGATCAGGATAGAGGGCTGGTGATTCGACAGTTCCCCTCCCTGACGCCCGCCGACTGGTGGCACGCCAGCAAGGGCTACACCATGAACCAGCGAGTCGCGCAGGGCATCGTCTGGGACCAAAACGAAGGGGTCATCGGGATTGCTCAGTATCGAGCACCGGACGAGGTGGCCGGATGACGCGCCGCGCTCTCATCGCTCTCCTCCAGGTCCAATTCGACCCGGTAGGCGATGGATGGGAGCACTTTGCCATGACCGCGAATCGCTTCGTCTCGAAGCTCCAGCGCGGCGTGGTGGATCGGGAGTACTGGCGGGATCACGTGCGTCCCGCGTTTCGCAAGATCGACAGGACGGTGATGGGGGAGTAGATGTTCGACAAGCTGATCGACCTCGTCGTCTCGTTCATCCACCTGTTCTATGTGGGNNGGACCTGACGCTTAGTCGCTCGATTCGGCTGATTCAGCCTCTCGGTCATCACTCTCACCAATAACAGAAAGGACTGCCCCATGCCTGATCTCCCGTACAAACGCATCATCATGCACTGGACGGTCAGCGGCGAAGGCCCGGACGCCATCAAGTACGACCGCAAGTTCTACCACGGACTCATCCTCAAGGACGGGTCGTTTGTGAGGGCCGTGACTTTGCCGGCCAACATTCCGTTGAAGTGGGGACTGCCGCATGACTACGCCCCACACACGGCGAGCTTGAATAGCTGGAGCATCGGCCTTTCCTTCGTCGGCATGGCGGCGGGTAAGCCCGGCGTCATGGGTGACCTTAGCGCGGCACAGTGGCGTTCCGGGGTGCTCATCGCGGCGGCTTGGGCGCACCGCTTCGGCATCCCGGTCCAGTTGCCCTACGACAACAAGCCCAAAGGGGGCACCGAAGATTCACGCGGCATTCTCGGCCACTGCGAGGTCGAGTCCGCGCTACGCATCGCGCAATCCGGCAAGTGGGACCCCTGGTATCCCATGACCGATTGGCCGTGGACGCACAGTCAGCCGTTGGCCATCACGGCCAAGGACCTACAACCCGTTCACCGCGCCATTGGCGATCAGTTTCGCGCGGAGGTGGCGGCGGTTGTCGCACGCCTCCAAGCGGGTGAGACCGTGGCCATGCCCTCTGGGTTTGACCCTCTCGCCAATTAGTTCTGGTCTATCGCGCGTTATTCAAACGATAGGCCCCAACCTATAACTACCAACTCCCTCAATTAAAGGAAATCTCATGAAACTCAAACTTCGCCTCGTGGCACTCGTCGCGCTGGCGGCTCTTGCTATTGGCTGTGGCGGCCAGAAGCCCGTCACGGTATCCACGCCCACGGGCGTCACGTCGCCGTCCGGCGCGGCGCAGATCGTCGAGCAATCGACGCGCTACATCTCGGCGGCCATGATTGCCAATCGGCGGTTGGCCCAAGTGACCATCAGCCTCAACAGCGACAAGGTACTGACCGACGACCAGACCCGCGTGGTCCTGGATTACAGCTACTCGGCGGCGGCGGCTGGTCAAAACGCTCTCAAGGTGCTCGACACCACGTCGAACACGACGCTCTCCCAGAAAATCGCGGCGGTCGATCAATTCACGCGCGTCGTGCAGCTTCCGGCGGCGGTGCAAAGCGTCGCGGCTAACCCCGCGTTGCAAGCGATCCTGACCGAACTCATCAACGCCATCAATCAAGTCAAAGGAGCAATCGGCAAATGAATTGGGTACTTCTCTTTACGCGCATCGGCGTCACTGCCGCGTCTGCACTGATCCCTGGTGGCACGCTAGCCGCGAATATCGCGCACACGGTCGCAACGAACTTTCAAGGCACGGTGGATGATGTCATGACGATCAAGCAGCAGATGGAAAAGGACGGTAGCGGATTCATCGTTACGGTCATTCAGGTCAACGCGCAGGGGCAGGCCGCAGCGGTCGATACCCAAACCCTTATTGAGCGGTGGCGCGCGGAACACCCGGCCACGGCAAACCCTACCCCGGCGGCCTAAGCCGCGACGAACAGAAAGGAAACGACAATGCAGAAAGAAATCGTGTCATTCGACCCGCAAGCGACGAACGGGGCGCGGACCCCGGTGCCACTGAACGAACTCTCGACGGCGCAAGCGGCGCAGGACGTGGCGAACGAGATCGGGGCGACGCAGTTACGGATCGGCAATCCGAATCTGGAGTACGACGGTTACCAGGGCGGCTCAGTAGCTCCGTTCTGGGGCTTGTGGAACAACAAGTGGATCAGCCTGTCCCAGTTGGCGAACCAGAAGAAGGCGGTAGCGACCGTCGATCTTCCGATCACGAAGGTAGCGGGCAAGATCAGCAAAGTGGTCTTCTCGCAATCGGAAGGCAAGTACGTGATCGATTCGCCGGAGGACGCGCCGAAAGACGCGCCGGATCAGCACAACCCGTTCAGCGGCTACGGCCCCAAGATCAGTTGGGCGTTTCTGCCGTTGACCAACGACCCAGTGAAGGCGTTGATCTTGGAACGACTGGCGCAACCCGGCGACTTCGAGGCGCTGAAGGCGAAATTGGCCGCGAAGGTGTAGCCATGAAGCAACAAGTAGACATCGGCTTCCTTGCCCTGTGCTGCCTGTGGCTCGTTGCGGTGGCAGCGTATTTTGCGGCCGCAGCGAACAAGACGCTCGATCCCGGCGCGTTGGAGTTCTTCAAAACCACAGCGGAAGGCTTGACCTTTGTGGTGCTGGCGCTCTTTCGCAGCAACCCCCCGCAGATTCACTACGTGACCTCTGCCGACAAACCCTCAACCCCTACCACTTAACCCCCAGGGGCGGCTCCGATCGCCCCACTTTTCCACCCTGGAGTGCTTATGCAGATCGGCGAACGCCTTGTTAAAATTGAGACCTTGCTACCCGGCATCGATGAGAAGCTGGATAAGTTGATCTGCAACCAGGAGCAGATGACGAAGGAGCTTGGCGAGATTCGCGTTCAAACGACGAGAACCAACGGGCGCGTTGGCGTGGTTGAGGAAGCGATTAAGGATCATGCCTCAAGGCTCAATGTCGTCGAAAAAGCGCAGGCCAGCGACAAGCACGAGCGCGAAATGTCTGGGGTCATTCCCTCAAAGATCAAGGCGTTACTTAAGGCGGCCGCCTTTGCCGCTATCGGCGCGTTGGGTTCTGCTGCCGCTCAATGGTGGTCCGCCCGGATGATGAAGTAGTTACCGGGACAAAAGCCAGACAATCATCCAGACCAGACCGACGATTTGCAGGATTGACCCGATGGCCGTCAGCGCCGCTACTACAGTAAAGGTCTGCTTTTGTTCGCGGCGTTCTCGCCCGCAGTCCCCGCAAAACTTCCACGCAGACTCATTGATCGAGTTGCAGGTGCTACATCCGGGTTCATTTATGGCGATGCCCCCATCTATGAAATGTGTAAATGGTGGCAAATTCCTCTTGCCTCCATGCCCCACGGGGGCTATCATGTCTCCATGACACCAACCACCCAAGATATCAAAGGCCGCCGGTTAGTCCGGTTAGGTCTCTGGGTACCTGCGGAGTTGAGGAAGCAACTACGAACTGTGGCGCTGGATCGCGAGACCTCCATGAGTGGCCTGCTGATGCCCTGCCTCGTCGAGATTGCTTCCCGCCCTCCTCTCCAACGCCAACCTGTGACTGATGAGGTTCCTCATGGGCTCTAGTATGGCCGCAGCGAGGATGCCGAATGCAAAAGCGTTTGTGCATCTGTCTACAAGGAAAGCACTTAGGATGACTCCCCGGCTTCGGCAGGAGATCAACCACGCCGCAGAAACCCACGTCCTATCAGGCGACACGCGAGAGTTGTCCGCGGTCGTCAAACAGCAGTTCCCCACACTCAGCGAGGCCGACATTGACCACGCAGTAGCTGCTGAACTGGTGGCCGTCACCAGGGCTCACAACACGCTGTTGTTGCT
>FRDC01002996.1_pt1 | contig 16957 bp, 20 predicted proteins | sample 1106171 | NCBI WGS metagenome assembly FRDC01 (sample SAMEA3930566, study PRJEB13176) | freshwater metagenome | biome: Drinking water system; feature: drinking water; material: water | place: Singapore | collected 2014-12-20 | reverse complement strand
GTCCGGTTTTCGGATGCCGACGGTTCGCCTGCCGCATAACTGGCAGCCCCGCGACTACCAGCGCAAGCTCTGGGCTTATCTCGAAAACGGCGGCAAGCGTGCGGCGGCGTGCTGGCATCGCCGTGCCGGCAAGGATGACGTGTGCCTGCATTGGGCGGCCACTGCGGCCATGCGGCGAGTCGGCGGCTATTGGCACATGCTCCCGCAGCAGGAGCAGGCGCGCAAGGCGATCTGGGACGCGATCAACCCGCACACGGGCATCCGGCGGATTGAAGAGGCATTCCCGCTTCAGATCCGGGCGGCGACCAATGCCACGGAAATGAAGATCACGCTGAAGAACGGCTCGATCTGGCAGCTGGTCGGCAGCGACAACTTCAACAGCCTGGTGGGCTCGCCGCCGGTCGGGGTCGTGTTCTCCGAGTGGTCGCTGGCGGACCCGCAGGCATGGGCCTACATGCGCCCGATCCTGCTGGAGAACGACGGCTGGGCGCTGTTCATCTTCACACCGCGCGGCAGGAACCACGCGCATAAGACGCTGGAAACGGCGCGGAAGGAGCCCGGCTGGTTTGGCGAGACTCTGACCGTCGCGCAGACCAAGCGGTTCACGGCGGAGCAGCTGGAGAGCGAGCACCGCGAGCTGGTCGAGCAATATGGCCAGGAGTTCGGCGAAGCGGCGTTCCAGCAGGAATACTACTGCTCGTTCGATGCCGCGATTGTCGGCGCCTATTACGCCAAGCTGCTTCAGATCGCCGAGGCTGAGAACCGCATAACGTCGGTGCCGCGCGAGCCCGGCGTCGTGGTGCATACGGCTTGGGACTTGGGTATCGGCGACCAGACGGCGATATGGTTTTGCCAAGTGGTCGGCCGCGAGGTCCGGCTGATCGACTATTACGAGGCCTCCGGCGTTGGGCTTGAGCACTACGCGAAGGTGCTGAAGGAAAAGCCCTACGTGTACGGCGAGCACATCCTGCCGCACGACGCCGAGCCGCAGCAGTTGAACGCCGACGGCAAGAGCATCTGGGAAACGCTGAAGGGGTTCGGGATCAAGGGCAGGATTCTGCCGAAGACCTCGGTTGACGACGGGATCAACGCCGCGAGGCTGCTGATCCCGAAGTGCTGGTTCGACCGGGTGAAATGCGAGCGCGGCCTGGAAGCGCTGAGACAGTATCGCACTGACTTTGACGACAAGCTCAAGGCGTTCAGGCCACGCCCGCTGCACGACTGGACTTCGCACGCGGCCGATGCCTTCCGGTATCTGGCGCAGGGCCTGCCTGGTGCCGACGCGAAGCCCAAGGCACTGAAATACGAAGCCAAAGGAATCATGTAATGCGCCAGCGCGTGACGATGGGATATTTCGTCCTCGACACAACGGGCATCCGCCGCCCGATGCGTGAGGAAGTGGTCGTGGAGGCCGATACCGGCGATGCGGCGGCATCGATCGCGCTTGCCCAGCACGGCCCGCGCCTTGCCGCCCTGTCGGGCTATGGCCCGGACGGGCAGCCTCGCATCGGTATCATGGGCATCGAGCCCGCAGGGAATGAGCCGGCCCCGGAGCCGGCGATACAGGGCGCTGAGGCCGAAGAGGCGCCCGCCGAAAACCCGACGTTCCAGGTCAAGCGCGGCCCTGGCCGCCCGCCGAAGGTCCGCGTGAATGCTGTCTGAGGCAGTCAAGATGACCGATTTCAATATCGTCATGCGCGACCTCGAAGGCGAGAGGAAGCGGTATGGGGCCTCACTGCACGCCAAGGTGGACCGCGATGAAGCATCAGGTTTTTGTTACTGGCTTCTGAGGGAGGCCAAATATCGCGCGCGCCAGTATGTGCGCAAAAACCTGTTTGCCCCCGGCCATGACTCTCGCCAGGTTTTCCTGGTTGGTGTGTCTGGCGGCCAAGACGGCCTGGTTGTGGCGGTTAGGGCCTAAAGCGATGCTGTCTGATTCCCAGGTCCGCGCCATTGTCTCGGCGCGGCTGAGCGAATCGCTATCGACCGAGGGCAACGACGATACGGCCTTGCGCGCGGCCAGAGAGAAGGCGCTGAAGTACTACCGCGGCGATCCCCTCGGGAACGAGGTCAAGGGCCGCTCCCAGCTCGTATCGCGCGACGTTGCGGAAGCGGTGGATAGCCTGATCCCGCAGCTGATGAAGATTTTCGTGGGGTCGGACAGGGCGGGGACATTCGATGCCACGAAGCCGGAAGAGGAAGAATCCGCGCGCCAGGCGACCGACTACACCAATTGGGTTTTCCTCCAGCAGAACAACGGCCCGATGATCACGCATGCGTGGATCAAGGACGGGCTGCTCAACCGCCTCGGGGTCGTCAAGGTCTGGTGGGAGCCGGAGGAGAAGCGCCGCCGCGAAGCCTATGAGGGGCTGACGGATGACGAGTTTGTCCAGCTCGACATAGACGACGACGACATTGTGTCGGAGCACGCCGAGCGGGTTGTCGATTTTCCCGGCCCGATGGGGATCGAACAGGTCCGCGTCCACGACATCGTGCTTCAGCGCTTGTACGAGCGCGGCTGCGTGAAGATCGTCAATCTGCCGCCCGAGGATTTCGCGGTCGATACCCGCGCGACTTCGGATGACACGATCAGCTTTGCCGCGCACCGCTTCTGCACGACTGTTTCCGACCTGATCGAGATGGGCTTCGACAAGAAGCTCGTGGAGAAGATTCCGACCGGGTACGATGAGTTCGATACGGAGAAATCCGAACGCGACGAGCCGGAGCGCGGCCTTGCGGGAGACGGGGAGGGCGAAGACCTCGATCCCGCGATGCGTAAGGTCTGGGTGGCGGAATGCTATCTCCGGATGGACTACGATGAGGACGGCTACGCGGAGTGGCGCAAGGTCACGGTAGGGGGGCCGACAACCAGCATCATCCTGCTGGATAACGAGGAGGCGGACGACCACCCATTCTGCACCTGGACGCCGTTTCCCTTCCCGCACAAGCTGCACGGCGAGTCACTGGCCGACAAGATCGTCGATATTCAGGACGCCAAGACGGCCCTGATCCGTCAGACGATGGACAACCTGTACCAGGTCAACCAGCCGCGTCCGGTGTTCGATACGAACATCGTGACGGTCGATGATGTCCTGAACCACGAAATCGGGCATCCGATCCGAGCGGATGGAAACGTGCAGGCCGCGGTGATGTGGCAGACCGTTCCGTTCTCGGCGGGTCATTCGTTCAAGGCCCTGGAGTATTTCGACCAAGCCAGAGAGCTGCGGACGGGGGTCTCACGGATCACACAGGGCATGGACCCCGACGCGATCAACAAGACCGCGACGGGCGTGAATGCGATCACCAATTTCGCGCAGGAACGGGTTGCGACGATCGCGCGCGTCTTGGCCGAAACCGGCTTCAAGCGGATGTACAAGCGCATCCTGGAGCTGGTGACGAAGTACCAGGACAAGGAGAAGATCATCAAGCTGCGGGGCCAGTGGGTTCCGATGCGCCCGACCGAGTGGTCGGATCAGATGGATTTCAGCGTCACGGTCGGCATCGGCACGGGCAACAAGGACCAGGCCCTGATGCACCTCAACAACATCCTGAATATCCAGATGCAGGCGGTGCAGTTCCAGGGCGGGGTCAATGGTCCGCTTGTGACCCTGGACAACCTGCACAACACGCTTGCGAGGATCATCGAGAATGCCGGGCTGAAGTCGCCGGAATTGTATTTCCAGGATCCTGGGATGGCGCAGCAGCAGCCGCAACCGGAACCGCCGCCTGATCCCAACATGATGAAGGTCCAGCAGGAAGGCGAGATCAGGAAGGCCGAGCTTGAGCAGAAGGGCAAAATCGAAGCCGCGAACCTCCAGCTCAAGGCCCGCGCGACCGAAGCCGAGTTGCAGCTGAAGCGCGAGACCGCTGCGGCGGAACTGGCGATGAAGCGCGATCAGGGCATGGCGCAACAGGCGATGTCTCGCGATCAGATGATGGCCGATCAGGCTGCACAGCAGCGGCCCGAGCCTGATGAGGGGCACGCGGAGATCGTCAAGGCCCTCGAATCCTTCATGCAGCGGCAGGAAAAGCGCGACGAGATGCAGGACCGCGCGCTTAAGGAGATGCGCGACAAGAACATGGAACTGATGACGCGTCTCATGACTTCCGGTCGAAAGATCGTGCGCGGCGCCGATGGCCGGGCTGAGGGCGTGCAGATCGACATGGGTGGCGCGTGACCGTTCAGCTTTCCGTTTCGGCCCGCAACGNNCGGGAGGATCGGCTGCGGAAGTTGTGGGATCAGTACTGGCAAGAGGAGGAGGACATTGAAATGATCCTCTTGGCCGCGTGAACCTAGACCGCGCGATCCGCGCACAGGCCCTGCTGGACAGCGAGGACCTGTCGCTTGCGCTGCAAGACATCGAACAAGCGGCGATCTCCAGGTGGAGATCCGCGACCGACTCAGCCGCCCGCGAGAGCGAATGGCACTTCGTCAAGGCCATCGAATCTCTCCGCGGAAAGCTGAAGTCCTACGCCTCCGACAAGAAGATCGCAGAGGCAAAGGGCGACGCCCGCTAGGGCACCCCTCCAGACACAGGTGAAAGATGACCGAATCCGCGACGCCCGCAGGGGCACCGGACAACACGGCTCCCATTGGGGAGCGCGTCGATCACATCATGGGGCTATTGAATGTCCCGGATAAGCCGAAGGAACAGGCCGAACAGGCCGAGCCGGAGGCAGAGTTGCCCGAGCAGGAAGCGGACACTCCCGAAGGGGAACCCGTCGAGGGCGAGGGTGAGCAGGAGTCCGAGAAACCGGAACCCGAGCAGGACGAACAGACACCGCAGACCTACCGCGTCAAGGTTGACGGCGAGGAGGTCGAGGTCACGCTTGACGAACTGCTGAAAGGCTACTCCAGGACTGAGGACTACAAGCGAAAAACCGCCCGTGTGGCTGATGATCGCCGCGAGCTCGAAAGGCAAGTGGCCGAGATTCAGCAGTCGCGGATGCGGGCCGTCCAAGAGTACCAGGCCATCGTCGCGAACGCATCGCAGGATGCGGCGGTTCTCGCGCGCTGGAATGCGACCGACCGCGTGAAGCTCGCCAGGGAGAACCCCGGCGAATACAACACGCTTCGGGAGCAGGCCGAACAGGCGTCCTACCGTATCGCCGTTGCCCAGCAACAGGCGCAGCACGAGCAGATACGGACGCTCAGCGAAAGGCAGGAACGGTCCAGCGAAACGCTGGCCGAAAAACTGCCGGAGTGGAGTGACGCCGCGAAGCGGCCGGAGCTGCAACGCAAGCTCTTCGACAGCCTCGCCTCCTACGGCTACACGCCGCAGGAACTGAGCCAGATCGTGGACTACCGGACCATTCTCGTGGCGCATGACGCCATGATGTACCGGCTGTCCCAGCAGGCTCAGGCGCAGGCCAGGAAGAACATCCAGGCGAAGCAGGTCCAGCAGGCGCCGAAGACCGCCAATCCGGCGAAACGGGTGGCGAGCGAGACCGAGGACTCCGAACGGCTCAAGCAGATGCGCAAGCGGGCAAACCAGTCCAACCGCATCCATGACCGTATCGACTACGTCATGGCGAAGCTAGGAGCTTAGCTAGAAATGGCAATCGTCACCAATACCTTCCTCACGTTTTCCGCAATCGGCAACCGTGAGGACCTGATCGACCAAATCTACAACGTCGATCCGGTCGAGACCCCGTTCTTCAAGATGTGCGACAAGGCGAAGGCGAGCTCGACTCTGCATGAATGGCAGACCCAGGCGCTCGCGGCTGCGGCGAACAACGCCCAGCTTCAGGGCGATGAAGTGTCGTTCGCGGCCGTCACCGTGACCGTGCGCGAGTCCAACCGCACGCAGATTTCCCGCAAGGAAGTCGTCGTGTCGGGCACCCAGGACGCCGTCGATAAGGCGGGCCGGCAGCGCGAAATGGTCTATCAGCTCATGCTCAAGAACAAGGAGCTGAACCGCGACATCGAGGTGGTGCTGACCGGCAACCGCGCGCAGGTCACCGGCAACTCCGCCACCGCTCCGCAGCTCCGTCCGCTGTGCGCGTGGTATGCGACTAACGACAGCCGCGGGTCGGGCGGCGCCGATGGTTCTTCCGGTGCCGCCGCGACCGATGGCACGCAGCGCGCCTTGACCGAGGCGCTGCTGAAGTCCGTCCTCCAGCTGTGCTGGACCAACGGCGGCGATCCTGACACCATCATGTGCGGGCCGTTCAACAAGACGGTCATTTCCGGATTCTCCGGCAATGCGTCCCGCTTCATCGATACGAGCAAGATGAAGCTGGTCACGGCGATCGACGTGTACAAGGGCGACTTCGGCGAGCAGAAGATCGTCCCGAACCGCTTCAGCCGTGAGCGCGACGTGCATGTCTTGCAGAGCGATCTGTGGGCCGTCGCGACCTTGCGCGGCAAGAAGACCGAGGACTTGGCGAAGACCGGCGACGCCACCAAGGCCATGATCATCACCGAGTACACGCTTGAGGCTCGGAACGAGAAGGGCTCGGGCATCGTCGCGGACCTGACGACCTCGTAAGTCGTCACCATGGCGTAATGGAGAGGGCGGTCGGCAACGGCCGCCCTTTTTCTATGGCAAAGTTCTACCTCGACACTGCCGAGGGTGTTGTCGAACATCTCGTGTTCGACGATGCCGACCGCAAAATCCACCTTCAGCGCACCAGCGATGTCACGGCGAACATCGAACAGAACAAGCGCGAGTTCAATGACGCTTCGAGGGGGCGCGACGGCCTTGGCGACAAGGTCGCGTCGATCCCGATGGGCGTCGCGCTGACGTGGCTGGAGCGGTACGGGGTGGATGTTTTCAACCGCAATCATTGGCCGGCGGTCAAACGCCTGCTGAACGACCCGGAGTGGAGATACCTCCGCACAGCGCCGGGGCATATCTAGGAGAACCGAGAAATGACTGTTTCGCTCGTCCAGCAGGACGATGGCTCCCTGTCCCTTGAGGGCAAGGATGGCACCAAGCACGGCGTTGAGTTCGCGGATACCGAGTGGCTCGCGTCTTCGGTTGACAAGGTGTTTTTCGTCGCGACCCGTGCGTATCGCGTGAAGTCTATCATTGCCCGCGTTGAGGCGGCCGGGACCGATGCCGGCGCCGTCACCGCTGCGGTCAAGAAGGCCCCGAGCGGCACCGCGATTGCGTCCGGGACGGCCCTGCATTCCGGCACGATCAATCTCAAGGGCACGGCCGCGACCAACCAGACGCTCACGCTCAGCACCACGTCATCCGATCTCGATATCGACGCCGGTGACGCAATCGGCATCGACTTCACCGGAGTCCTGACCGCTGCAACCGGTGCCGTGACCGTCGCGCTCGCGCCTCGGTAGGGAGATAGCCGATGGGCACCCCAACTCCGTACAACGCGTACGACTGCAACCACGAGATGACGGTGTTTCCGTCCGCCGCACGCACCGCGACGGCGAACAGCACGGACATGGAAAACCGCGCGGCCAAGGGTGTCCGTCTTTTCCTCGCCGTCACCGCAGCCTCCGGCACCACGCCGACGCTGGACGTGAAGGTGCAGGTCAAGGACCCGATCAACGACACCTACATCGATCTGCCGAACGCGGCGTTCGCCCAGAAGACCGGAACGGCGACGGACGAGCTGACGATCTATCCCGGCATCACCACTGCGGCGAACAGGGCGGTTTCGACCGCCTTGTCGCAGAAGTGGCGCGCCGTCGCGACCATTGGCGGCACCACGCCGTCGTTCACCTTCAGCCTGGCCGCCGCATACATCGTGTGACGCATGAGTCTCGACACCTACGCCAACCTCAAGACGGCGGTCCAGGACTGGATCATCCGCAACGGCGATAGCGATTTCACCAGCGCCGCTGATGACATCCTGGATCTGGCCGAGGCGAGGATACACTATGGGGCGTTCGGGCCTTTCGCGTCCGATCCGCTGCGTATCCGCGCGATGGAGGCGCAGACCATCCTCAAGACCGGCGCGGCGCAGGATGGCGGGACCTCGGGAGGTTCAGCCAATGCGCAGACCGTGACGCTCGGCACGGCTCCCACGCTTGCGGTCGGACTCACCATCTCGTTCACCGCCGGGTTCTCCAACTCCGGCGCCATGACGTTGAACGCCAACGGCACGGGCGACGTGGCGGTCAGGAAGAACAGCGCGCGCGATGCTCTTGCATCCGGGGATGTTCTCTCGGGCGCTCCGCATACCGTCTATTACGACGGCACCTATTACGTTCTCGTTCCCGGCCCCGGCTACGTTCCGTTGCCGAGCGATTTCCTCGCCATGCGGTCGATCTATATCGACGGCTCTCCGGATACGCCCCTGACGCAGACCTCCACCTTTGCCGTCACGGCATTCGATGAGGACAACGCCGACAAGCCGGCCGAGTACGCGCTGGACGGCGACTTGATCCATTTCAGCCCCGCGCCGGACGACACGTACTACCTCAAGGCGACGTACTGGAAGAAGTTCCCGGCTCTTTCGGGGTCGCAGACGACCAACTGGCTGCTGACCAACGCCCCCAATGCCTACCTCTATGGCTGTCTTCTTGAGGGGTCGATCTACGTCAAGAATTTCCAGGAAGCGCAGACCTATCACGGCTTTTTCATGTCCGCCATCGGCGGGCTGGTGAAGTCCAGCAGGATGGATCGCTATTCCGGGGCGCCGCTCAGGATGCGCGTCGGCGGGATGATCGCGTGACATGCAGATCAGGTTGGGTGCCTGGACTCCAGATCAGCCGCCCCTGGAGAACCAGGGAGCACTGGAGGCGCTCAACGTAATCCCCGGGGCCAAGAGCTATCGTCCCCTTCCGGCGTTCTCATCCGTTACATCGGCCCTGACCGCAAGGGCGCAAGGGTGGTTCTCCTGCCGGGATCTTGACGGCAACATTCACAACTTCGCGGGCGATGCGACCAAGCTCTACAAGCTGTCGTCCAACGGCCTGACCTGGAGCGACGTATCGCGGGTCTCGGGCGGCGCGTATGCGACCGACGCTTCGGGCGGATGGGCGTTCTGTCAGTTCGACAACTCGGTTATCGCGGTAAACGGAGTGGATTCCCCGCAGGAATTCACCCTTGGGACGGATACGAATTTCGCGGCTCTCGGGGGGTCTCCATCCATCGGGAGGTTTGTCGCGACCATCCGCGATTTCGTGTGGATGGGGCGCATCACAAGTGCACAGAACCGGGTGAAGTGGTCGGGCATCGCCGATCCGACCGCGTGGACGATCTCGCAGGTCACGCTTTCCGATGAGCAGGACATCGCGGATGGCGGCTACATCATGGGCATCACCGGAGGCGAGGCCGGGCTGATCCTCCAGCGCAACGCGATCAAGCGCGCAACGTTCGTCGGGCCGCCGGTCATCTTCCAGTTCGATGAAACATCCAAGAACATCGGCGCGATGGCCGAGGGGTCGATTTCGGCGTACGAGAACGATGTCTTTTTCCTGTCTGACAACGGATTCTATCACTGCTATGCGCAGCTGGAGTTGAAGCGCATCGGAGCGGAAATCGTAGACAAGTATTTTCTGGACGATTTCGACCAGAGCTACCCGCACAGGATCACCTCTGCAATCGACCCGCAGAACTCGCTCTATGTGGTCAGTTATCCGGGCTCGGGAAACTCGGGCGGAACCCCGAACAAGGGGCTGATGTATCACTGGCCGACCCAGCGCTGGGCGCGGTACGAGCAGGAAGTCGAGATGGTCTATGCCGCCCAGTCGCAGAGCGGCTACACGCTGGACACCTTGGATAGCGTGAATACCAGCATCGATGCGTTGCCATACTCGCTCGATAGCGTGAACTTCACCGGGACGGGCCGGCCTCAGCTGGCGGCGTTCGATACGACGCACAAGTCGGGATTCTTCTCTGGATCGAACATGGCGGCGACCGTCGATACGAACGAGTTCCAGCCGCTGCCCGGTCAGAGAGCCGCCATCACGGCCATCCGCCCCCTGGTGGACGGGACATCGCTGACGGCGACGGTTCGCCCGATCACGCGGAGCCTGCAAAGCACGGCCCCGACCATCGGCTCGGCCATCTCGCTCAACAACGGGATCGCGAACATGAGAGTGAACGCAAGGTATCACCGCTTTCGGATCGAAGTGGCGGCAGGCGGGACGTGGAAGCACATCCAGGGCGTGGATGACATCGTGTGGACGCCGGGAGGCGCGCGGTGACGGAGCAGACCAGTTTCCGGGGCCTGATCCCCCCGCCCAAGACCATACAGGGCATTTACGAGTGGATCACGAAGGCCTGGACGACCTTCAACAGCATGTTGGCCGGGAAGCTCAATTGCACGTATCCGGGCTTCACCCTGACAGCGAACGCGACACAGACCACGCTTACGGACTATCGGATCGGCGGATCGACGGTGGTTCTGTTCGTGCCCAAGACGGCTAACGCAGCTGCGGAGATCGGCAACGGTACTTTGATTCTCGGCGAGCCGGTGTCCGGCGCCGTCAATGTCGGCCATGCGAGCAACGCGCAGACCGATCGCACTTTCGATCTCGTACTACTCGGCTAGGAGGCCAGGATGTTCGGCAGCATTTTCGACATGGGTGGCGGGGGCGCGATGTCCCCTTGGTGGATGAGCGGCGGCGGCCCGTTGACGTACCGGGATTCGCTCGACTGGTACATCTACGGCAACCAGGGCGGCGGCATGGATCCGATGATGAGTGGCGGCATGGCCCCGCCGCCGGCTCCCAACGCTCCCACGGCCCCGAACGTGACGCTGCCGCCGCCGAATATGCCGCCGCAGATGCCGCCTGCGGCACCGCCATCGCTTCCGCCCATGATGCCTCCTGTGCCGCCGCAGATGCCGCCTGCGGCACCGCCATCGCTTCCGCCCATGATGCCTCCTGTGCCGCCGCCGATGCCGGCACAGGGCGGTGGAGGTCTGTTGGGTATCGGCAGTCAGACGCCGCCGGTTACGGGTGCACCGCCGAAAAGGTCTCCGGTGATCCAACGGACGGGCGTCAGAAACTTCCAGCCGGGCCAAGGTGGCGGTGGCAACGTTGGCGGTGGCAACGTTGGCGGCGGATCAAATCGCGGGGGCGGAGGTCGCTTCGGTTCCGGCTTCTAGTCGGTGTAACTGCTTTCATGCCGGTCGCCGGCAACCACGATGTCGAAACAGAACGCCTTGGCGCCCTTCAGTTCGGCATTGATCTTCTTGGCTGCGTAGTCGCACTCCGCCCGGTACGGAAACACGGTTTGCGAGACGGCGTCAGTCCGATCAGCGTCGAACTCACCCTGAGCCGTCAGGGCAAAGACCATCAGGACAAACTTGTTGAACATCGCCGACTCCTTAAGGCGCTTCCACAACGCCGGATGACTTCATTGTCTCGGCGTTGTCCTCATCGAAAACACACTCGTTGCCCCACTCGCTTGCGCATTCTGAGGCGCAGCCAGCAACAAGTAGCAGCAGTAACGGCAGGTAGCGCATAGGTGGAATATGCGCCTAGCGCCACACCCCTACAAGGTGAACGAAGGTTGAACGATGGGTTGGTCTGACGCACGAAACGAGCGCGATAGGGCAGAGGGTCGCGGGAATCGGGACCGGGACCGCCCCGATCGCGAGAAGAAGGCGGCGGAAGCGCGGAACCGCGAAGCCATGGGCCGCGCGCGCGGCGGCGGCAGTGGCTCGTTCCAAGGCGGCTCTGGCCTGACGCGCGACAAAATGCGCGCCCAGGACCAGATCGGCGCGAACGTCGCTCAGGCGCAGCGCGACTACCAGGGCAGGGGAGATTCGTTCATTGACCGCGTCGGCAACGCGTTTGCCGGCGCGTTCGGGTTTAACGAAATGGACCCGACACGGCCCGGATACAGTGCGCCAGGCCGCCCCGGAATGACCGGCCGGGCGGATTGGGGTTTTGACCCCGTGGGGCTTGCCGGGGGATTGGCCGGCTCTGCGTTCGGGATCCCCGGCCTCGGGTTTGTTGCGGATCAGCTGTCGTCGCTGGCCGGCCGCCCGCTTGAGATGAACATGGGGCCGTCTGTGTTCGGCGGGCAGAGCGGGTCAGTTCGGACAACCCCCAGCGCTGGCGGCTTCGGCAGGCAGATGGGCGGCGGCACTGGCAACGGCCAATGGGGCGGCTACGGCAACATGGCGCAGCGCCCGAAGGCGGCGCAGTCATCCATCCCCTCGCAGTCCAACCAGTGGGGTCCGGCACCGACTCCACAGATGCCCAATCTCCTGGCCCCGCAGATGCCGGGGTTGAACCAGCCGTCCGGCGGCTTGCTGGGGATGACTTCGTGGAGGTAGCGCGCGCGGAGCCTTGGCACGCGCCGACTCTTGCCGCCCTGCTTGCGAAGGAAATGTGGCCCGAAATCGGATACGGGACCATCGATCTCGACAAGGTGGTGGAGAACATCTGCGCCTGCATCGCGACCGGCGCGGTGTTCGTCACGGTGGAAAATGGAGAAATGACCGGCTCGCTCGGGATCAGGGAATCCGAGGGCTGGTGGTGGTCGCGCGACACCTACCTGTCGGAACAGTGGGTTTTCGTGCGCCCGAAGTTTCGCAAGAGCCGCGCCGCGTTCCTCTTGCTGAAGGCCGCAACGGGATTCGCGAAAGAGCGCGGGAAGCTTTTGGTATTCGGGATTTCATCGCCACTCGACATGAGCCGGAAAGAAAAACTGTTCGGCCGGTTCGGTCGCAAGGCAGGGTGTTTCTACGTGAGTGAGGCTTAGATGTGCTGTAACGATCAGCCCAAGCAACAGACCACGACGCAGACCAGTACTCCGTACGGAAAGCAGTATTGGGACTACGCGCAGAAAGAGGCCAAGCGCCTCTACCGGCAGCCGGGTCCAGAATATTTCCCCTTCAGCACCGTCGCGCCGGTCAACCAGTACCAGCAGCAATCGATGGACCTTGCATCGCAGGGCGCGGCCGGCAAACTCGATCCGGTATTCGAGAATGTCCGCTCCAAGGTCATGCCGGCGATCGATACCGCCTATGCGCGGAGCGGCCGGCGACCGACCGGGGCGGGCGGGTATGGCGCTGTGGCCGCCGATGCCTTGACCAATGCCTACGCTCCGGTCGCCCAGCAGCAGTACAACACCGACTACAACCGGCTCTATCAGGCCGGGCAGGACTACAATCGGTATCAGCAGTCGCAGATCCAGGATCGGGTCAACCGCTGGAACTACTACCAGAACCTGCCGTGGGACAAGCTCTCGCGGTACCAGGGCGGGATCGCGACCGGGGGCGGGACGACCAGCTCTACGGCTCCCTACTACAACAATCCATTCCTTCAGGGGCTGGGCACGTTCGCCCAGCTCGGCAGCCTGTTCTTCTAGGGGCGCGCGATGAACCAGTTCACCGGCCTTCTTGGCTTGCAGGGCACGCCTTGGGCCGGCGCTCTTGCGGGCGTCGGGCAGGGCCTTCTCGCCGCCGGTTCCGGGGGAAACTTCGGGCAGGGATTGACGGGAGGCATCCAGGACTGGCGCCAGCAACAGATGCAGCGCCAGCAGATGCAGCGCGAACAGGAGATGTTCGAGTTCCAGCGCCGCAAGTATGAAGCAGATCAGGCGGCGGCGGCACAGGCCCAACAGCAACAGGCGGCGCAAGCCGAGGCGGTCAAGAAATGGGCGACGACCGATCCGCGCGTCGCTCCCTATGCCGATGTTCTGACGGCCAATCCATCGGCGGCGTATGACGTGCTGGCGAAGTATGTGGAACCCGCTGGCGCGCCGAAGACAGTCGGCGGCTTGCAATGGGACGGTGACTCTTGGGAGCCGATACCCGGCTATACCGCGCAGGCTGCTGCTATCGCAGCTGCCGGGCGAAACCCGAATCCGAACGCAGGTCCAACGGAGCGACAAAAGAACGCCATCGCTGCGGGTCTCCAGCCGGGCACGCCCGAATACCAGCAATACATCCTCGGTCGCGATGACACGGCTCCAGGACCGTTCCAGGGTACCGGCTTGGATGCGCAGTCGTTCAACATCGTCTTGACCGGCGACCCGTCAGCGCCAGAGTACGCAGCTGCCTACATGCAGTTGGCTCAGCCGAAAACGCAGTTGATGCCCGATGGAACGGCGCAGACCGTCAGCCCCGACATGTCTTGGGCGCGCAAGCCGGCCGGCGCAATGCCGTCTCCGCAGCAGACTCCTGGCGCTCAGACTTCGCAATTGCCCGGTGCCACGGTCACGACGCTGCCCGGTAGTGGCATCACCCCGCAGGACCGCCAGAAGCTCCGCGGTGTGAAGGCAGAGGCAACGGCAATCAAGGAAGCGCTGACTCGCTTCAAGGATGTTGTGAAGGAAACAGGGGCAGCGGATCGCGCATCCGCGGCAACCGGAGGCCTAACAGAAGGCGGGCGCAGGCTGAACTCGGCTTGGACCAACGCGGCCATTATGACGAAGGCCGAAGCCCTGTTCAACCTCGGCGTCCTCAATGGACCAGACTTGTCAGTCATCCAGGGCACGTTGCCGAACCCGTCCACCCTCACCGGAGCGATAGCATCTGACGAAGCATACAACACCGCAATCGATGAGGTTCTGAGCCTGATCGATAACAAGGTAGCGGCTTTCGAGGCGCAATTCGGCGGCACTCCATACACGCGACCGGGAGCGACCACCACGGATGATGGCTGGACCACGCTGCCGAGCGGCATTCGCATCAGGCGGAAAAGCTGATGGCGACGTTCGAAGTCCAAGGCCCGGATGGCCATACCTACGAAATAGAGGCTCCCGACGAACAGTCGGCGCTGAGCGCATTCCAGGAGATTCTTGCGCCCAAGCAACAGGCCAAGACCCCCGAACAGCAACAGGCCGACTATCTGCGGAGCTATGGCAATTATCCGTCCGACAATCCAGCCAACGTCAGTCAGCCGGATACGCTGCGAGAGAACCCAAGCGACCCCCTGACCAAGGCGACCGGGTTTCTCGGTGAATACGTTGATGCGGCGATGCTTGGCGGGGCTGATGAAACACTCGCCGGTATCCGCTCCCTGCATCCAAACCTGACTTTCAGCCGGGAACTATCAAGGCTTGAGCAGGCGAGGCGGGACTATCAGGCCGGCAACCCAACAGCCGAGACAGTGGGGACCGTCGCAGGTGTTGTCGGGAATCCACTGAACCTCTTGGGCGGGGAGTTCGTTTCTCTTGGCAAGACCATCCCAGCGCGCATCGGCCGCGCCACCACTTCAGGGGCTGCCGCTGGCGGAGTCACTGGCACTGCGGCAACGGAGGGTGGCAGTGGGGAGCGTGCGCTTGGTGGAGCGCTTGGGACCGGGTTCGGCGCTGCCGCCGGCCTCGTCGGGCAGCCCGGCGCGGAGCTGCTTGGCCTTGGCGGCAAGAAGGCGACCGAGGGCGCAAGAGCCATCATAAACACGCTGCGCAACCAATCACAGGCCGCCCAGAACCCGCAATTGCAGGCAGACCGCCTGCTGGCGCGTGCGTTCCTCCAAGACCAGGTAGGACTTGGGCACGGCCCGGCGCCGCTGCCCAATGCGCTGCCGGGGCAGGGCGTCATCAACATGGGCGGTGAGAACGTCCAGAAGCTGGGCAGACTCTCCACGGTGGCTCCGGGGGAAGCGCGCACGATTGCGCGCAACTTCTTTGACGAGCAAATGGGTGGCCAAGCAGACCGCGCGGCGGATGCCCTTAGCAACCTGTCCCAGCAAGGCTACTACGGCACTCTGGAGACTCTGGACGCTACCCGCAGGCAAGCCGCGCGTCCTCTCTACGATGCGGCCTATGCCCGTCCGGCTGTTGATGCGTGGACACCGCGCCTTGCTGAGTTGATGGAGCGCCCGTCCATGCGGGCGGCCTATCAGCGGGCGCAGGGCATCGCGGCAGAAGAAGGCCGCAACCCCACAGAGCTTGGGCTGACTTTCAATGAGGCCGGTGATCCGGTGTTCCTGGCTGGCGCTCGCAACGGGCAAATCCCGTCTACGCAGACAATGGACTACATCAAGCGTGGCCTTGACGATGTGATGCAGGCCCAGCCCCGCGATCCTGCGACAGGGCGCGTCATCACAGACGAGGCCACGCGCGCTATCGACAACACTCGGCGAGAGTTCGTCGGCATCCTGCGAGAGCAGAATCCTGAGTACCGCGCGGCCCTGGACGCATGGGCTGGCCCGTCTCATGCAATCGAGACGATGGACCTTGGCCGGCAGATGTTCCGCAAGTCTGGCGACCCCGCCGACATGATCCGCCGTTTCCGCGCAATGTCAGAAGCGGACCAGGAGTCGGCTCGCATTGGGTTTATGCGTGAGGCGTTGAACAAGATCGGCAATGTCTCCGACGGCGGGAGCGTCTACCAGTCGCTGTTCAACACGCCGAACAAGCGCGCTCTCATGCAGACCATGTTCCCGGACGAAGCATCGTTCAACCGCTTCGCCCAACAGATGCGCGCGGAGCGGGATATGGTGAATGCCAACCGCTCCACCATCGGCGGCTCCCCCACGGCGCGCATCGATGCTGAGAAGGCGGACGCCGCGATGCAGGGTGCATCGGACGTGCTGAGCTTTGCCCAGGCGGTCAAGTCCGGTAACCCGCTCCAGCTGCTCGGGCTGGCGGTGGACAAGGCGCAGAACCTTCAAAGAGGCATCACGCCTGAGGTTGCCAACGCTCTGGCAAACAGGTTGTTTACCAGTGACCCCATTCAGATACAGAGGATTCTGTCTCAGGCCAGAATGTCGAACCCGGCCCCGGTTTCGACACTCAGCCCCGGCCTGCTCCAGTTCGGCCGCCGGACCCCGGCTGCGCCTCTTGGGGGGTTGTTGGGCGGTTACGCGGGCGCAGCTATTGCGACGCCACCCCGACGATAGGGCGGGACTTGACGGCGTCGTACCAATACCCGGCCCGCTCAGCGAAGATGAACAAGGCCAGCCCCACCAGGGAAACTAGGATGAAACCGGGGAAGAACTTCTTGCGGTCGGTTTGGAGCCAGTGGCGTGCCGCCATCACCCCCCAAAGCCACAGCATCGCGCCCATGTTGGCGGCGATCAGGTCAAGCCAAGTGAGTTGCATCCGCCAAACTTAATCGCCTTAACCACCTG
>FRDC01001352.1_pt1 | contig 16975 bp, 14 predicted proteins | sample 1106171 | NCBI WGS metagenome assembly FRDC01 (sample SAMEA3930566, study PRJEB13176) | freshwater metagenome | biome: Drinking water system; feature: drinking water; material: water | place: Singapore | collected 2014-12-20 | reverse complement strand
GTCCGTATGCCGGTCGTACCAGTCCTCGTGCTCCCGGCGCTTCAGCCAGCCGACGATCGCGTAGGTCACCGGCGTGAGGACGATCTCGACGGAGACCTTGAACGCCCAGTTGAAGGCAATAACTTTGATCATCGTCCCCGGCTGCCAAATCCCGAGGAAAGCAATCGGATAGAAGAGGGCGCTGTCGACGAGTTGGCCGGCCGCGGTCGAACCGATCGTGCGGGTCCAGAGATGACGCCCCTCGGTCCAGACCTTCATCTTCGCCATCACATAGCTATTCATGAAGTCGCCGCACCAGAAGGCGACCATCGATGCAACCACGACCCGCCACGTGCTCTCGAAGACGACCTCCAGCGCAGGCTGGATCACGGCATTGTAAGGCTCCGCGGGGTCTCCCGGCATGTGGATCACGAAGAGCCCCATGACGGTCGCAAAGATCATCGCGCTGAAGCCCGCCCAGATCACTTTGCGCGTACGCGCGTAGCCGTAGACCTCGGTCAGCACGTCGCCGAAGATGTAGGAGATCGGGAAGAAGAGGTTCCCGGCGCCAAACGTCAGGCCGAAGAGGATGCACGTCTTGCCCGGCCCGATCAGGTTCGAGCAGAGCAGGACCGTGACGAAGGCCGCCATGATGAGATCGTAGTAGCGGTAGTGGCGGGGGTTTGCGACGAGTTCACGCTCGGGCACTTGGGCGTGGGCGGTCATCGGCGGGCCAGGTTCCTCTCGGGCTGAGGAATAGAAAAGACTCTCGGCACCGTACCTCTATCTGAACGGTTATTCCCAACAGAGGAGTTGAAAGGGCACTTCCTTTTGGATCGCTCGAAAATCGGCATGATTGGTGGTGATCACGGCCGCGCCGATATCGCTGGCCGACAATGCAATCAAGACATCACACGCCAACTCCCGCAATTTTGTTGCGTCATAGTGCTCTCGATGCCGGAGCCGTTGAAGAAGATCTGCAGCCTTGAGCCATTGCTGTTCTGTCGGCGTCAGGACCTGACAGTGCCGGCTCAGTTCGAACACGAATTTGCGTTCAGCACGGGTCTGCGCTCCACGGAGTAATTCGTGCAGCACAACAGCGGAACATCGGATGATAAAGGGAGAGTGCACCAGGCGAAAGGTAAAGCGTCCTGACCGGAAGTTCTCGATGTAAATCGACGTATCCAGGAGTGCGAACTTAGGACTCCGCGAAGGCATCCGGCTTCCCGACGGCGCTATACCGCTGAATGATGCGGTCGTGCGCGGCCTTTTCCGCGACGAGATCCAGAGCCCGCTGCAGCGTTTCGCTGGCGGTCTTGGCCCCCAGGGCTTTTTGAGCCCGTCGGAGCTTTGCGGGGTCTAATCTGGCCGAGACTTGAACGAGCGCCATGGTCCACCTGGTGTCCGACAATTTATCAAATATTGTCGGACAGCGTCAAGGAAGCCCTGCGACTCCAGTGCCCGTCCTGAAGGGCGACGGCATGAAAACCCTTCTTGAGCCCGCCGACACCCGACGACGATCGAACCCGGCTCGTGGTGAGTCATACCGATTCAAGAGCAAGGGAAGGCTCCCGGTACATTTTCTTTTTCAATTTATGGGTATTTTACAGAAGGGCGCCCCTCTTGACGCAGTCAACCGGCCGGCATAGTATCTACCGCGTATCTACGAAGGAGGGCGCCGGATGAAAACGACCGCGCAGAAGTGGGGCAACAGTCTGGCGATTCGAGTTCCCAAAAGTGTCGCCGTGCAAGTCGGGCTCAAAGCGCAGGACGACTTGGACATCGAGGTGCAGGACGGCAATGTCCTGCTGAAACCCCACCTCCGACGGGTGTATCGTCTCGAAGACCTCGTCAAACGGATTTCCCCGAAGAACGTGCATGGCGAAATTGACACGGGCACCCCGGTCGGTCGCGAGATCTGGTGATGAAGAAGCGCGGCTATGTTCCAGACCGGGGGGATATCGTGTGGCTGCAATTCAACCCGCAATCAGGGCATGAACAGGCGGGACACCGGCCCGCACTCGTCCTCTCACCGGCCAGCTACAATCGAGCCAGCGGATTGATGCTCTGCTGCCCCATGACCAGCCAGAAGAAAGGTTATCCGTTCGAGGTCGTCATCAGTGACGATCCTCATCGAACGAGTGTGGTATTGGCCGACCAGGTCAAGAGCGTGGATTGGAAGACTCGCCAAGCCGTGAAGAAAGGGTCTGCGTCGCCCCATGTGGTCATGGAAACGCTGAGTAAACTCCACGCGTTGCTGGAGCAGTGACGACAACGAGTCGCAGGCCGATTCGGAACAGTTCATTCCCCTGCCGCAGAGTCACAGGGTCAACCGGTCACGGGCAGGCGCTTGCAACCCCGCAACCACCTGGCAGCGTTCGCATAGCAGCGTACGCTGCCTCAGGATGCGCAGTCTGGCCGGACGTGGTCACCCCATGATGTTGGGCTGTCCGACGATCCGTCGCATCCTGCCCCCCCAGGAAGGTGACGATACGCACAACAAGCCGTGTCCACTCTACTGTTGCCCGTCCTGGAGCGCGACGGCATGAAAACCCTTCTTGAGTCTTCCGACATCCACACCGACGACGATGGACCCCGAATCGTGGTGATTCAACCGATTCACGAGCAAAAACAGACTCCCAGGACCTTTTCTGTTCTCACGGACCATTGCTCCGGCCGATCTTGGCGGTTCACGATCCGACCCTTTCTCCTTCGCGAATAGGCCTTGAGCCAAACTATATCTAATATGGTATAGTACATCCGGTCATGTGGGAGATCTACGAACACCGTCGGGCGGACAAGAGCCTGGATCGCCTTCCGACCGAGTTACTGAAACGCTACGAGAAGTGGAAAGACATCGTGCGAGTCTCAGGCCCGGCAGGGTTACGCCTCATCAAGGGGTTCCACGATGAACGGCTTCACGGAGAATGGGAAGGACATCGCTCGTCCCGGCTGAATGCGCAATATCGAGTCATCTATAAGGTTGAGGAACACCTCATTCAGGTAGTGGTTATGGACGTCACCGCGCACGATTATCGGAGGCAATGATGAAGCCGAAAGACATTCGTCCGGCAAAAGCACGGGTTGCGGTCTCGGTCGGAGAGTCCGTTCGGATCGTGCGTGAGCTACAAGGACTTACGCAGAGCGAGCTGGCTCGGAGGGCCAAGATTCCACAGTCCACGATCTCAGCGATTGAAACCGACACCATCAACCTTGGCGTCGAACGGGCCAAAACCCTGGCGCGTGTGCTGCAATGCCATCCAGCCGTCCTGGTCTTTCCAGGCTGGGACGTGGCCAAGCCGTCCGCAGCCTAACCACTGAGTGGAACCACGATGAGTCCCTCTGCCGCGTCACCATAAGTTTTGAATGTACCGGTGGCAAGGTGATGCGCCGCAAGGGCGCAGAGCGCCGCATCGATCCAATCCAGATTCGTGAGCGCGTCCGTGGCAATCCCTGCCGCTTGAAGCAACCGGGAACGGTCCGCTCGTTTCTGTTTCGCAGAGAGTGTCTTGCCTGCCAACGCACAAGCCACGGCATGGGGAAACGTCTCGACACACACCCGACCGGATACAGATCGTTGTCCATTATAGAGGTGGTAGTCAGGGGCAAGGCAGCGGTAGAGATCCGCTCCGTTGACCATCCAGCGATAGAACGGATTCACCGCCCCTTTTGCCTGAGATGGCGTTGCAAAGGTGTGGAGGCCTTCGGCGGCAAGCGCACGCTCACAGGGCCTGGCCCGGCCGGTCAGACTCCATCGGCAGGGTGCATCAATGCCAACGGCAGCAGCCGTGAGCCTCCGGCACCAGGCGGCGATTTCAGTTGGAAGGAGCGTGGAGAATTGCTCGTGGTAGTGTCCGTCCTGGAGCGCGACGGCATGAAAGCCTTTCTTGGGACCGCCGACATCGACACCGACGACGATGGAACCGGGCCCGTGGTGATTCATACCGATTCAAGAGGAAGAAAAGACTCCCCGGACGGTTTCTTTGTCTCTCAGAGAACTACACATCGTCCGCCGTCACGGCCACGGCAAACGGCACGCCCAGCGTCTCGAAGTGCTTTTTCCCACAGCGGACTTTGTCGGCTTCAGTCGTGCGGAGCTTCAGGAAGTCTTTCGTGCCTTTGGTTTCCTTCACGAGATAGATCGTCTGGTCCTCGTGCTTTACGATTGCCCAGTCCGGGTTATAGGTGCCAACCGGCGTCTCGACCTTAAACCAGTCTGGCAGCTTCACGAAGAGCTTGATGTCCTCGCGCTGGTCGAGTTTCCGGGCGAACTCGCGCTCCACCTCCGAGTCATACACGACGTATTCGTAGACAGATTTGTTCACCTGAATGGCCGTCAGATAATTGATCACCTCTTCATTTTCAAACAACAACATCTCCCACTCAGCGTCGGCACCCGATCCAGGCAGCCGTTCGTACTTGATGCCGTCTACGAGTAGTCGATGGAGTTCATACTTGAGAATCCCAGCCACCGCATCCATGAACCGCTGAGGATTGTTGAAGATCTCTCCGAGTCGGCCGGAGGCTTTGAGGATGCGGACAAGCGTTGAGCGGGTCAGCTCGGTCTCGTTCTGCAGGTAGGCAAGGATATCGGGTAACGTGCGCACGCCATAGACAGGCTGCTCCTCAGCGACGCTCATAGCAGTCGTCACCACCCCGCCCTTTACCACCTGGACTTGCCCTGCGGCGACGTGGATGGTTGGCGTGTCAATCGTCTCCATGCGCTTGATCGCATCCACCGCACGCTCAACCAGCTTATCCGTTTCAAACTCTACCCGATAGGTGGTCTTGGGCTTGATGCGATTCCAGAGCGACTCAAACTCCGGGCTGAGTACGACCTCCTTCTTGAGTCGGTTCGGCCCGTCATCACGCTCTCGACGGATGTGCCGCTCGATCTGATACCCAGACAAGAGATCAATCACAGCCGGCGCCAGGTCGAGGTGCACCTCCGATAGTTCCAGCCTGAAGTCTTTTCGTTTGGGATCAAAGGCTGGTTGGATACGCCCCTCAGCGTCCAGCATCTTCTGAGCAACGAGGGCAGCACGGATCACTTCCGCAGTCTCCGGCCCGATTGGTTGCTCTACTCCATCGACGATGCGCGTCAGCTTGACCAGCGCCGTGAACGGAATCTTGCCGAAAGTGACCCCACAGTCTTCCTCATACTCGGCTTGCAGCTTCTTGGCGAAGTCCTCATAACTCTCATTGGCCATCACGTAGAGCTTGTTCACTGAGTCGTCAAAGACCCGCAGGCCGTTCTGATCCACAGGCAGGCGAAGCCCACGACCGATCTCCTGCCGTTTTTTGACCGCGCTTTGTGATTCGTTCAGCGTACAGATCTGGAAGACGTTGGGATTGTCCCATCCCTCGCGCAGGGCTGAGTGACTGAAGATGAATCTTAGTGGCTCCTCCAGCGAGAGCAACCGCTCCTTCTCCTTCATAATGAGATTGTAGACTTCGTCGTCGGCCTGCGTGTCACCACGTGTGTCCTTGAGGACGCCCTTCTTGTCTTGGGCGAAGTAGCCATTGTGCAGCTTGTCTATCGGCTCTTTGAGCCAAACCAGGTCACGGTATCGTTCATCCTTCGCGAGTCCAGACAGCTCCGCCTCGAACACCTCAGCAAACTTGCCCTTGACCGGCTGGCCGGCCCCATCATAGTCACGGTAATTGGCCACTCGGTCGATGAAGAAAAGCGAAAGCACCTTGATGCCGCGCATACCCAGCTGTAATTCTTTCTCCAGATGCCGTTTGATCGTGTATTTAATCTGGGCTCGCCACACATCATCACGCATGGCCCCGATTTCCTCACCCTGGCGGAGAGTCCGGCCATTGCTGAAGCGGATATATTCGTTGCCGGGCTCGGCGTTAATCTCGGCGATTTCGAAACCGTTCTTATAATTGGCCCGTTCATTTGAGAGAGTGAACAGGTCCGCACCTTGCTTGACGGTGACCAATTTGGGCTTTGGTCCATCTGTGCCCTGTACGTGAATGCGAAGCTTGGCCTTAATACCGTTCTTATAGTCAATCTTGTCGACACGAACGAAGGCGTCGTTGGCGGTCCCTTCTGCATAGGCACTCGCCACCACGATCTGCTTGACCAGCTTTAGCTCAAAAGCTCGCACCGGATCGAGACGATAGACCAGATTGTAGGGGTTGCGGTGCGTGGCGGAGTATCGCAGCGTGCAGAGAGGGTTCAACGCTTTGATCGCCTCCTGCGCCTTTTCGGTCGAGTCCACACTCTGTGGCTCGTCAATAATGACAATGGGCCTCGCTGCCTGCACAAACTCGATGGGTTGGCGTCCGGAAAGCTTGTCGCTCTCCTTATAGATGACATTACTCTTCTGCTCAGCCTCGGTTCCGGTGAAATTCTTCCGAAAGGCGTCGATGTTGATGATCAGGATTTGCAGTTGAGTGCTTGTCGCAAACTGTCGGAGCCGATTGACCTTCTTGGCGTCATAGACAAAGTGTTCGAAGGGATGGTTGCTGTATAATGCGCGAAAATGCTCAGCCGTGATGTCAATATTCTTGAGCACACCCTCTCGAATCGCCACACTGGGCACCACGATGATGAATTTCTGGAACCCGTAGCGCCGCGATAACTCGAAGATGGTGCGCAAGTAGACATAGGTCTTCCCCGTGCCGGTCTCCATCTCCACGGAGAAATGCGGGCAAACCCGAGCTTGGTTCGCCGGACTATCAAACAGTTCCCACGCGTCCAACGGCACTGAAGAATCGGTGACCTCGATGTCGTTACCAGTCTGGACAGCACGAGTATTGGCAAGCAGCTTGTCAGACGATACCAACAGTCTATTGCCCACCCCTAACTCGGCCTGTTCCTGACCGGCATAGAGGCCTGTGCCGGTACCCATGTTGATCACGGCATATTCCGGCGCACCTTGCGGTTGGCCGTCAAAGAGGTCGTTGACGGCGGCAATGGCATCAAGCTGGAATGGCTGATTGGCATCAAACTGGAGTTTCATGGATTCGTTTCAGCTGATGTATATGCCTGATCAGGCCGATTTGGTGATCCTGGATATCGGAGTTTCAGCAGACCGCTGGTAACCATGGGAGTCAGATATCGATTTCGAAGGTTGGCTGCTGTCCGATTCAGCTGAGTAGCAAGTTCCTCCGCGGTCAGAAACCTCCCTTTGCACAAGAGGCCAATGACTCTTTGCATTTCCTCGGCTGGAGCCTTGCCCCGCTCGGCAATAGACCTCGCCAGCTCCAGAATCTCTTCTTCCTTTAGTGGCAGTAGCGACAGCTGACGATCTGATTGAGAGGAGTCCACGAGTAAATGAGAGGAGTCTCCCCTCAAATGAGAGGAGTCCACGGGCAAATGAGAGGAGTCTTGAGATGGCTGGCTAGGAGGCATAATTCGGTAGGTTGTCCACCGCCGCCGGTTGTCGGAAACGAGCAGCCCTTGTTCACACAGCCGTGACAACATCCGGGTAATCTCCACCGGATGATCGGAGAGTAACTCCTGCAACCGTGCATTCGAGACCGATCCTTCAATATCGGCAGTAGCAAGCGCTTGCACCTCTGCCGATGTGAGAGCATTCATACGTTCGCCAAAGCGCTCTCGTAAATGGGCTAGGGTTTCCTCAGGAATGAGGCTCACCATAGGAAGCGTGAGCACGACTCGCTCAGGCTGTGGTTGCGTATTAATCCAAGGAGCCCGCCAATGTCGGCTACGCCAACCAGACCGGATTTTATCGACTCCCGACCCAGCCTGCTCACCCCCGCCAATCATCAGAAACATCTTCTGCAACGACTTATTGCGACATTCGCTGACACCACCTCGCCTAAACTGTTCCATCGATACCAGCAACGTACCGGGATTTCCAAAGACGAACCGATCCGGATAGCGCTCCACGACCACCCCGCCAGGAGCCGTGTAGTCGGCATGAATCAGCGCGTTGACAAAGGCCTCGCGCAAAGCCTCATGGGCGGGCGTCTCATCACGGCGCATTCCGCCCTCAAGTTGAAACGGAACTGGCAAGCTTGCAGAGAGTTTCGGCCATACACGCTGATAAAACTGGAAGAGGTTGGCCTCCCAAGTGCCGTCTGGGTATATGCGATCGGTCCAGCGTGTCGCAGGATCGAGCTTCTCCCGATAATCCACAAAATACGACGGAGCAGCCTCAGGGTCACGAATGGCTTGATCCTTGCCGAACATCAACAATCCCGCCAAGGTCAACCCCTCTGCACCGGTCGCACGATCCTTTCGCCAACCGCCAAGCCGATCCAGTAGCTCTCTATCCTCCAACGACAGCCATGCATGCTCGCCTTTGGCTGCACGAAATCGCTGGCGAAATTGCGTCAGGCTGGAAAGATCGAGATCATCGAGGGTAAAGCCCGTCAGAATACGGTGGTCACGGGGAGCTGGATCCGCATCGGCCAGCATGCGCCGCACTTCGTCGTCGGCACAGCGATAGTCTCCTTCGTGGTGACGTCGGTAGGTGTTGTCGAATGGCGTCGGGCCCACATACACAGGCCGTTCACCACGTCCGGCCCGTGGCACATGAACAGCCAACAGACTGGCTTGGTCTATCGTAACAAGCCGAATATGATCGTTTTTGAGCACGTTACGGCTCACCTTGCCGCGATTGTTCAGACCGTCCCACAGATTTTTCTGATACTCGCCGAGTTGAGCAGCCGTAAGACCGTCTAGCTGCACCCCACGATCGTCTTCACGTGCCCCCAAGATCACGATACCGCCATCGGTATTGGCGAACGCACTATAGGTCTCCCAGAAACTGCCTGGGAATCCACCTCGCGCAGACTTAAACTCCCAGTCGGTCGTCTCTCCGACCTGAACGGCTTCAAGAATGCGATCGAGTAAATCAGCGCTCATAGTGATTACACCGTCTTAAAACTTGTCACACCTTTGGTTTTGAAAATCTGGACGGCGTTGGCTTTGAGTTGATCGTTCCCGGCAAAACCTTCGTCAAGGCACACGACCCGCTCAGGTTTCTTCTCTGCCATCGCTCGGATCAGTTCCAGCGTCAGCTCCCGTTCCAAACAGACGAAGAAGACACCACCTGCCACACTATGGACTTGTTTACCGGCAAGCTGAAGGACTTCAACCGGAGCCGTGAGCGGATAGCCGCTCTTGAGCAGGAGTTCATAGAGGAGGTCATCCGCCGTTCGGCCCTCACGGATGTGATCCACATGCAGGTTGAGCTGCTTCTCTAACGCACCGGCTTCCTGCGGAACTTCGGCATTCCAGGGCTTGAAGCTGGATTCAGCCAGTTTGAAGACACGGAAGCCGTGGTCTCGCAATCGCCCATCAGCCTGAAAGAGCCCTCCTTGTGCGTCTTGAACCTCACCATTCAGTTTCTTGATGACTCGTCGGATACGCTCCTTCGTGATTTCCGTGATCGTATTCAAGCCCACCTTGCTTGCCCCGCTTTCCGCGTCACATGGCTCAGGCAATTGCACCAGGATAAATCGGCGTGATCCACCGTCCTTGCGGTTCAAGTCAAGAACAGCGTGTCCAGTGCTTCCGCTGCCCGCAAAGCAATCGAGGATCAGCGCATCCGGTGCCGCTGAAAACGAGATGAGTGACTCCAATAGCTCAGACGGTTTGGGATTAGTGAAAACCGAGTCGCTTCCTGGAAAGAGCCGCTTTAGTTCGTACGAACCTAGTCGACCATCGAGCGTAATAACGCTCCTCAAGGCGTCTTCGTAATCGATCAAGTACTTCTTAATTTTTACGATACGCTCCTCATCAGGCCCGTAGAGGATGATGCCTTTAGCTTCCATCTCTCTAAAGGTTGCCTCTGGGAAACGATACCCATTGGCAGGTTTCCGCATCGGTTTGCGTGTTTGAGGATGAAGAACCTCGAAATCGTATCCACCAGGGCGTGGATTATGAACACTCTCGGACCCAGTGTAGATGCCTCCTTTGTCCACATGTTTGTAGCGGCTGAGAAAGCCGACGGATTCTTCGTTATCAGCGATGAACTCTCGAATCCGTTCCTGAATCACTTCAACCGGTATGCCCTCACTTTTCATCCTGTCGTACTCTCCCTGCAGGACATCCTTCGCCACAGAAAAACGGCTCGTCCATGATCGCGGAAGTGCTTCTCGTAAACGCGCATAACAGAGAATGAATTCGTTGTCGGGTGTGATCAGGGTGGGGTTGTTATCCGTAACATTCTTCCATGAAATCAGCCCAATCCTGTTCTCCTCACCGAATAGTTCATCGCAAAGCCGGCGTAGGTTGTGCAGTTCCTTGTCGTCGATGCTGATGAAGATTACACCATCCTCCCGAAGCAGATTCCTCGCCAGATAGAGCCTTGGGTACATCATGTTCAGCCATTTGGAATGGAATCGGCCATCGGTTTCGGCGTTCGTGCTGAATTTCTTCCCCTCCGCATCGACCTGCCCGGTGTACTCCAGATAAGTTTGCAAGGATTCACTGTAGTTATCGGGGTAGATAAAATCGTTGCCGGTGTTGTAGGGCGGGTCAATATAGATCATTTTGATCTTGCCGAGGTAGGACTTCTGCAAGAGCTTGAGCACTTCCAGATTATCGCCCTCGATAATGAGGTTCTCTGTCCTATGGAAGTTGACGCTCTCTTCCGGACAAGGCCGGAGCGTCGCGAGGCTCGACATCTGGATGGTCTTGAAGCAGTCGGCCTTTCCCGGCCAGGTCATGCCATAGCGTTCCTTGCCGACATCCACGGATTCGCCCAGCGCAAGCTTGAGCCGCTCGAAATCCAGCTTTCCCCCTTCGGTACGGATTTCCGGAAACAGACGCAGCAATTCTTGCCGCTTGTCTTCTGCGATATCGTGGGAACGAAGATCGAGCTTTTCTGGTTCCACAGCACACTCTCCTTCGAGTGATCTCCCTTACACTAGACCCCAGCGCATACTAAATAGTGTGACTCGCTCCGCATTCTGATGCAGGCGCCGGCTGATTTCATCCAGCAAGGCGTCTTTTTGGCGGTCGATCTCACGCGATGCTTCATCGAAGGTTTTCCATGCCTCGGTCCGCTTGGATTCCAATTGGCGCAAGGCTCTCTGACGTTCCAGTTTCTCCGGAAGATTCGGCGCGAGGCGAGCGGATTTTTTCGTTTCCTTGATCGTTTCGTCAAGCTCGTCGAGCTCTGCCTTAAGTGAAGCCCGGCGATCTTCGGCCCAGTGGTCGAGCTTATCCATTTCGGTATCGAACCACGTCCCATTCTTGGTTGAGATGGCGCCAAGCACCTCCTGCATCTGCCGGGTCGCCATGTCTTCGAGGGTCTGCTTCGTGTCGGGAGGCAGCAACACATCTCCCTTCTCTTCACCGGGGAGGTCAAAGAGCCTGCGGCACTGAGCCCCATCGACCACTTCACCGCGATCAGTCACCCCGGCAAGAATCAGATGATCCTCTGTCTCCAGGGCTGTGAGCGTCACATGCACACACATGAGCCAACCGTTCTTGCCTTTCAGCGGCTGAAGAATCGAGATATTTGTACCACTTTCCGGGTACCGAAAGAGCACCTCACCGGACTGGACTGGCAGCGCCTTCGCTTGCGCAAGGAGACGCTGCGCCAAGGGATGACCGACACGATAGGTGTTGGCGTCTTCGACGTTCTTCCCCATGCGATACGGGCCGGGATGGATGGTTTCTCCAGGAAAGGGGTTTCGTTCCAATGTGAAGCTATATTCCCGTTCTTCAAAACGGGCATAGGGTGCGAGGAGGTACCGCGTGAGCCGCCAGAGCCGTTCCTCGAAGCGGTCTAAGTAGTCACGGCTTTGAACACGCACTTTCTCCACCACGTCCTGATCAAAATTGTTCAGCAGCTTTTCACGAGCGTCCCGTTGGCCCTCTGCAATTTCCGTTTCGAGATCGCGTTGGAGCGCATCAAACTCGAACTGAATCTGTTCCGGTGTCCGGCACTTCTGATAGATGGTGGCGATGCGCTTCTCAAAGTCCACTCCTGACTCCACCGCGCCCAACACCTCGTCGCTTGCTCCAAACACTCCATTGAAGAGGCGAAACTTTTCATCAAGCAATTGATAGACCCTGAGATCCGCCGCATTGCTCTTGTTCAGAAAATTTACCACTACCACATCGAACTTCTGTCCGTATCGATGACAGCGACCGATACGTTGTTCGATACGCTGGGGATTCCAGGGCAAGTCATAATTCACAACGAGGTTGCAGAATTGGAGATTGATACCTTCTGCGGCGGCCTCTGTGGCAATCATGATCGCCGCGTCGTCGCGAAAATAATCCACCAAAGCCGCGCGCATATCAGCACTGGGCGAGCTAGTCACCCGATCGGTCCCAACATGTCTCTTGAGCCAGTCTCGATAGATCTCTTTCGATTTGGGGTCGCTATTTGTGCCATTGAATAACAGGACTTTACCGCCGAATTCTGTCTGCTCCAACACACGGAGCAAGTACTCCTGCGTACGACGGGACTCTGTAAAAATGATCGCCTTCTGCTGAATGGTGGCATCCACCTGGTTCTTTTGCGCCTCGGCCGCTGCCGCAAATCCACGGCGGAGCGCTGTCAGGAGCACCTCGCCTTTTGAGTTCTTGATAATCGACTTCGCGAGTGCGTGGAAGTCCCTGAGCTTCGCAGTCTCCTGACGAAGTTCAGCGAGCTGCTCCTGGGTGAGCCGAACCCGCTCAGGTTTCGAGGCACCATTCTCGTCCTCTTCCCATTCGTCGGCCAGCTCTTCCAACTCTTCCAAGTTGTCTGGCAACTCGTCCGGCAACGCATCCACCGCTTCACTCGCGGCCGCAGCCATTTCCAGTTTGCTCGCAAGCCCGTCGAGTGTGCTGGAGATAGCATAGGTGGATGAAGCCAGGAGCTTTCTCAAGATCAAGGTCATCAGTTGCCGCTGGCTGGCGGGCAGTGCATAGAGCGTAGGCTGCTGCAGATAGTCCGACACCAGATCGTAGAGCCGCTGTTCTTCCGCTGTCGGCATGAATTCTTGGACCAGAGCATGGCGGTTTGTGTATGGCACATACTGGAGCACCTGCTTACGCAACGTGCGTTTGCACAGCGGCCTGAGCCGCTCCTTGAGCTCGACAAAGTCGGCGTCGTTCCCGAGCCGGGCGAACCGAGCCCGAAAGCTCTTGAAATCGCCGAAGGCAAAGTCGTCGATGATGCTCACCAGCCCGTAAAGCTCAAGTAGCGAATTCTGGAGCGGTGTGGCAGTCAGCAGAACTTTTGGAAATGGTGCGACGGCCAGCTTGATGGCGGTGGCAATTTTGTTGGAGGACTTATACACATTACGCAATCGATGGGCTTCGTCGATCACGATGAGATCCCAATTGGTTTGACGCAGGTATGGCTCCTTCGTCCGTGCGAACTGGTACGAACAAAGGACGATCCCATCTTGTTGAAAGGGATTCAGATTGCCGGACCTGATAGCCTCGTTGAAGCTTCTATGTTCCAGAATGGCTGAAGGAAGATGAAACTTGTCGGCTAATTCTTGGTTCCACTGCTTGCGGAGATTGGCGGGAACGATGACTAGAAGTCGGCGCTTGCGTTCCGCCCACTTCTGGGAGATCAGCAGCCCGGCTTCAATAGTTTTTCCAAGTCCAACCTCGTCAGCCAGAATGGCGCCGCGTGAAAAGGGATTGCGGAAGGCAAACAACGCTGCCTCAACTTGGTGAGGGTTGAGGTCAACTTGCGCGTCTGATAAGGCGGCAGCCAGTTTTTCAACACTGTCCGAGGCACAGCGTTTGGTAAGTTCACAGGCAAAATACTTGGCATGAAACTGGGTGAGCATCAACGGCGGAGGATACTCGTTTCTCTAAGGGAAATCACCCCACCCTAGGAGGTACCTAGGATTGGAGAGTACCGGCTCAGCTCCCTCAGGCTTCTACGTCACGATCGATTCAGATCGCCAAGGAGCGCCCGTTGTTTCTTTTCCCCTACTGCCCCTCGATCCTCCAACCCTTGCCATAGGGATTCTTCGGCGAATCGGATCGATACGGGCTCCCTGCGCCGTAGGGGTTGTTGAGGGAGTCCGGCGAGAATGGTGAACCGTAGCGGCCCAATTGGTTGCTGGTCGAGTCGGGATCGAAGGGGTTTGCGCTCAGCTTGCCGCGGTAATTGCCCTGTTGATCGTAGAGTCTGGGCGCCTCGGTGGCGAAGGGATTCGTGGCTGACTGATTACTGAATGGACTGCCGTAGGGGCTGAAGGGATTATTGATCCCGTTTGGCGCGAAGGGGCTCCCTTTGCCGAACTGATTGGCGGTGGACTCGGACAGAAACGGATTTGCACTCAGGTTGCCGAGGTCTTCGGCCTGTGCTGCCACACCCATCCACATAACCATGACGATGGCCACGACGATGGTGCGCATGGTGCCCTCCTCTCTCGATCAATGGTCTCTCCGGGGCCTGGTCTGTCCGGCCTGTCCGCCGGCGGACTATTTTCCATCGAAACCGATGGGTGTGACAAGGGAGGTCACGGGAGACAGGGCGACGAAGCAGGGCTGAGCAATTAGAACTGACGGCTGAGCGGGGATGAACTTATGGCCCTTCGACAGGCTCGGCTCGACTACGCTCGCCGCAGGCAGGACAGGCTGATGGCGAGCAACGCGAGAACGACGCTGGCGGATTTTTTCAGCATCCTGCTAGAGGATCAGCATCGCGTCGCCATAGCTGTAAAAACGATACCGCTCTTTGACTGCCTCGTCGTACATCCTGCGAACCGTGTCGACCCCGGCGAAGGCCGACACCAGCATCAAGAGGGTGGTGCGGGGCAGGTGAAAGTTCGTCATGAGCACATCGACGGCGTTGAACTGAAACCCTGGCGTGATGAACAGCCGGCTCTCACCGCTGGCCGGCACGATCCGCCCATTATTCTGCGCCACGGTTTCCAAGGTGCGCACGACCGTCGTCCCGACGGCCACGACCCGCCGGCCCGCCTGCTTCGTCCGCGCGATCGCCTCGGCGGCTTCGGCCCCGACCTCGAACCGTTCCGCTCCCATCTGATGGTCCTCGATACGCTCCGTCGTCACCGGCTTGAACGTGCCGGGCCCGACATGGAGCGTAATCGCCGCCACTCCGATCGATCGCTCCGCTAATCGTGCGAGCAGATCCGGCGTAAAATGCAGCCCAGCGGTCGGCGCCGCGATCGCACCCTCGTGCTTTGCAAACGCCGTTTGATACCACGCGTGATCCTCCCGGCTCGGCTTCCGTTTGATGTACGGTGGCAACGGCATCTCCCCGCTCTCGCGGAGGAACTGTTCCATTGGACGCGCGCTCTCCATCTTCACGGTCGTGCCGGTGGCGTCCCGCTTCACGATCGTCGCGCGGCACGAGCCGTTGAATTCGATGACCTGGCCGGCGCGAAAGGAACCTTTGACCATGATCTCCCAGAGGCCTGCCCCGAGATCCTTGACGAACAGGACTTCAACCGCCGTGCCTGCCGGCTGCTTGGTCCCCACCACCCGTGCCGCCAGCACCTTGGTATCGTTCACGACCAGCAGATCGCCCGGCTCCAGCAGGGCCGGGAGGTCGGCGACCTGCCGATGGCTCAGCCGGTTTGTGCGTCGGTCCAGCACCAGCAGTCGCGCCCGATCGCGCGGGAGCAGGGGCTGCGACGCAACCAGGGATGGGTCGAAGGGAAAGTCGAACGCGGAGAGTTCCATCAGAACACGGGCGTGGAGATGACCGGAGGAATCGGCGGCGCCTGCGTCATCGAGGCCTCTTGCAGGTCCGTCCCGGGATAATAATATCGCAGGATGCTGGAGTAGGAGTACCCCAGTTGGGCCAGTTCCTTGGCGCCCCATTGGCACAATCCGACCGCATGGCCGGCGCCGAATCCGGAGAGCACGACTTCCTCGCCGAACGAGTCGATGGTGAACTGCGTGCTGGGGATGACCGTATACCCCACCGCCTTGCGCAGGTCCTCTCCACGGAGAATCAGCTCTCCCTTGGAATGGAGGATGCGCAGGGTGGCGACCCGGCCCGCGCGGCTCTGCGTCAGCGGCGTCAGCGTCGCGATCGTGCCGACGGTGAATCCCAGTTGCCGGAGATTCTTCTCCAGCGTCTCGAGTTTGAAGGAGGCCTTCCACTGGTAATAGGGGGATTCGAGGTCGAACGGGCATTCGACCCCCTTCAGATACGGCAAGTCCTTCGACCACACCACTACGGCATCTTCGGTGAGGCCCGCCGCCGTCGACGAGAACGCCGCGTAGATCGGCGCATTCTGATAGGTCACCACCTGGCCCCTCGTTGATTCTACCGCCTGTTCCACCCGCGCATCGACCCCGTGACGCCCCCGATAGACTTGATCCTGAATGCTCGCGACCACGTCATAGTCCCGTGAGGCGGCCAGCATATGTTGATACAGCGCGTAGGTCCTGGCCGCGACCGCCTGCACCTTGAGCATTTCGTGATGCCAGGCCGAATTAACCTCCGACGGCACGACCCCTTTGACGTATTCTTCCAGATCGACGTGGTTGATCACCAGCACGCCGTTGCCCCGGAGCACCAGCTGCACTAACCCGCTGACTTGCAGGGTGGGTTTGTCGTCGGCGGGCCTCGGCGGGGCGCCGTTCCCATTCCCGTTCCCGTTGCCGTTCGGCTGCGGCAGCCAGAGTTTCAGATCCTGTTCTCCCGCACGCATCGTGATCTTCTCGCCGTCGATACGGGACCCGTTCAAGAGAATGGCTTGTCCTCGCACTTCGAGGCGCAGCTTCGCCCAATAGGGACGGGCCTGATCCCGCTCGTCCGNNACCCAGATGACGTTGTCGGTGCGTATCTCCAGCCGTTGCACATCGGACGCCAGCAGGACCCGGATCGACGGGGCGGCATGGACCGGGGCTGCCATCACGCAGCCCAGTCCTAGGGCGACCCCCGCAAGACCGGCGCAGATCTGTTGCATTATCGGCGGAAGAACCATCCTAGGATATAGAATAGCAGACTGAGGACGATGCTGAGGACAATACTGGTGGCGATAGGAAAATAGAAGCTGACGTTGTCGCGTTTGTAGGAGAGGTCCCCGGGCAATTTACCCAGCCAGCTGACAGCGCCGC
>FRDC01001869.1_pt1 | contig 17022 bp, 16 predicted proteins | sample 1106171 | NCBI WGS metagenome assembly FRDC01 (sample SAMEA3930566, study PRJEB13176) | freshwater metagenome | biome: Drinking water system; feature: drinking water; material: water | place: Singapore | collected 2014-12-20 | reverse complement strand
GACCAGTCGACCGTGCGTTATTACGACACCAGCGCCGGCCCCAACATGAACTTCATGGCGAAGGCGCAGGCCCACGCAAGCTAGTAAAGGAGCGCCCCATGCGCGAAGCCGTCATCGTCTCGACCGCCCGCACGCCGATCGGCAAGGCCTATCGCGGCGCCTTCAACGCCACGAGCGCGCAGGAACTGGGCGCGCACGCGATCAAGCACGCGCTCGCCCGCGCGAGGGTTGCACCGGAAGAGGTCGAAGATGTCGTCATGGGCTGCGCGATCCAGCAGGGAACGGCGTTCCAGAACGTCGCGCGACAGGCCGCCTTGCGCGCCGGTTTCCCGATCGGCGTTTCCGGCATGAGCCTCGACCGCCAATGCGCGAGCGGCATGATGGCGATCGCCACGGCGGCCAAGCAGGTGATCGCCGATAACATGGCCGTCGCGATCGGCGGCGGCGTCGAGTCGATCTCCATGAATCAGACCGGCGACATGTTCGTGCGCCCCGACAAATGGCTGCTGCAAAACCTTCCTGAAACCTACATGCAGATGATCGAGACGGCGGAAATCGTCGGCGAGCGCTACAAGGTGAGCCGCGACGTGCAGGACGAATATTCCCTGCAATCGCAACAGCGCACGCATGCCGCGCAACTGGCTGGCAAATTCAATGACGAGATCGTGCCGCTGCCCTCCGTCATGATGATGACCGACAAGGCGACTGGGTCCACATCCGAGCACAAGGTCACGATCGAGAAGGACGAAGGCAACCGGCCCGAAACGACGCTCGAAGCGCTCAAAGGCCTGAAGCCCGTCTTCAAGGGCGGCCAGAAAGTGACTGAAGGAAAGCACATCACCGCCGGCAACGCCTCTCAGCTTTCCGACGGCGCGTCGGCCGCCGTCGTGATGGAAGCAAAAGAGGCGGCGCGCCGCGGGCTTGCCCCGCTTGGCATTTATCGCGGCATGGCGGTCGCCGGCACGCACCCGGACGAGATGGGCATCGGGCCTGTCTACGCCGTGCCGAAGCTCCTTCAGAAATTCGGCCTCAAGATGGATGACATCGGCCTCTGGGAGTTGAACGAGGCCTTCGCCGTTCAAGTGCTCTACTGCCGCGACAAGCTCGGCATTCCGAACGAGCTCCTCAACGTCAATGGCGGCGCGATCGCCATCGGCCATCCTTACGGAATGTCGGGCGCGCGCATGGTCGGCCACGCGCTGATCGAAGGCAAACGCCGTAAGGCGAAGTTCGTCGTCTGCACCATGTGCGTCGGCGGCGGCATGGGCGCGGCCGGGTTGTTTGAAGTGGCGTAGACTCAGTCCTTTGCGCTCTTATCGAAGCAAAGTTTAGGCCGAATACCTTTTGCGAGGAGCGGTCCCCCGCTATCGTGCATCGACCTGAGCGAGGCGGGCCTTGGGATTTGACGCATCCATTGAGGGTTTTCTCTTGGCGATGGCGCAAATTGCCGTCGCCTTTGCGGGATTTGCCGGTGTCATCGGCGCCTTCAGCCGGTTCACGACCGATGCGCGCGCAGTCACATTCCGAGTGAGGGCGATGGTCGCACTTTCGCTGCACGCGCTGCTGATGGCGATCGCTCCGTTCGCGCTCGCCGCCTTCGATCTTGCGCCTGAGGCCGCTTGGCGGGTCGCCTGCGGTTATGCCGCGTTGCAGGCGATCATCGTGTCGGCTGCGCTGGTCATGCAAGGCATGCCGATCTTTCGCGAGAAGCTGTTGAGGACGGCGTATCTCAATCTGGCCTGGAATCTCATTGGCGCGGTCGTCATTGGGTTTCTCGGAGCCGTCACAATCGCTCTGCTGTCCGCCGACATAGCACCGAGACTTTACGTAGCCGCCATAGCCTACGTCGTTTTCCTGTGCGCCTATAATTTCCTCATGCTGATCTTTTCCATAGACTTTCGACCATGACCATCGACGCGAACGCGATTCATCAACTCATCTTTGAAGTGCCCGCCGGCGAGGCCGCCAGCTACGGCATGATCGCGAGTCTCATTCCCGGCGTCGGACCTCGAATGGTCGCGCGGGCGCTGCGCTCGGCGCCCAAGGGCCTTCCCTGGTATCGCATCGTCACGGCGTCGGGCGCGCCAGCCGATCACTCCGGAGCGGAAGAACAGCGCCGGCGCCTGAAACGCGAGGGCGTCGCATTCCGGAAGAACGGCGCGGTCGACTGGATGCAGTCGCGCTGGCGCGGGCCGTCGCAAACGTGGATCGACAAATCGGGCCGCGACCCGCAGGACGTGTTGGAGACCATCGCTTCATGGGGCCGGACATGACCGCGCCGCTCAATATCGTCTTCGTCCTGTTTCCGAACGTCACGCAGCTCGACTTCACCGGGCCCTTGCAGGTTCTTTCACGACTTCCGGGCGCTAAGGTTCACATCGCGGCGGCTTCCATGGCGCCCGTCGCCACAGACGCAACGCTTACATTGAACCCGACGACGACTTTCGCGGATTGCCCGCCTGCGGATGTTCTCGTGATTCCCGGCGGTTTCGGCGTCGACGACGCCATGAACGACGCTGCGCTTATCGGCTTCGTGAAGCGCGAGGGCGCGCGCGCTAAATACGTGACGAGCGTGTGCACCGGCGCCTTCGTCCTCGGCGCGGCGGGCCTCCTCCGCGGCAGGCGCGCGACGACGCACTGGGCCTGGCATGGGGCGCTAGCCCTCGTCGGCGCGACGCCGGTGAAGGCGCGTGTCGTCCGCGAGGGGAACCTCTTCACCGGCGGCGGGGTTACAGCCGGGATCGACTTCGCGCTGACGCTCGCCGCCGAGATCGCCGGCGAGGAGACGGCCCGGGCGATCCAACTGGCGCTGGAATACGACCCGGCGCCGCCCTTTGACGGCGGCGCGCCGGAGAAGGCGTCGGCCGAAGCGCTTGCCGCAATGGAGCGGCGTTACGCCCCGAGGCGAGAGGCCTTCCGCGACGCGCTCACGCGCGCGTTATCATCGTGACAATCCCGTCAGAACTTGCCTGCCCGCCCCATTTCAGCCCAAACCGGCGGCTGATAATCTTTTCCGCATTCGATGGAGGACCCCGATGGCCCTGACCCTCAACCGCTTCGTGCTCGCGCTCGCCGCCGCGTTTTTCGCGCTGACCGGCGCGGCTGACGCCGCCTCTAAGGAGAAGATCAATCGCCGTGTTGACAAGGCGCTTGCCGAATTCCGCGACCAGATCGGCGGCGCCGACGCGGTCCTTTCCCGCGCCGCGGGCGTGCTCGTTTTCCCGTCGATCAAGAAGGCCGGCATCGGCATTGGCGGGGAATATGGCGAGGGCGCGCTCCGTATCGGCGGCAAGACCGTTGCTTATTACTCCTCTGGCGCCGCCTCGATCGGCTTCCAGCTCGGCGCGCAGGCGCGCCGGCAGATCATTGTGTTCCTCGACCCCAAGGCGCTCGAAAAATTCCGGTCGAGCCAGGGCTGGGAAATCGGCGTCGACGCGTCGGTCACCGTCGTCACGCTCGACGCCGGCGCGCAGATCGACACAAAGGAACTCAATCAGCCGATCGTTGCCTTCATCTTCGACGGCAAGGGGCTGATGTACAACCTTGCGCTGGAAGGGTCGAAGATTACGCGCATCCACGACGACTGACCGCCTCGAAAAGGCGTCCCTGATTGACAGTCAACCAACGAAAACTGACCGAGCCAGGGGGCTGAACCCCGCGCTAGCTTGCCTTGTCGATCGCTGCGAGATGGGCGCGTTTCTGCCCCTCCTCGAGGAAGGATCCGGCGAAGGAGTTTTTGGCGAGCGTCCTTATGTCGTCGGCGTCGAGATCGAGCGCCGCGATGACCGCCTCGAAATTCGCCATCACATAGCCGCCAAAATAGGCCGGGTCGTCCGAATTGACGGTCGCGCGAAGGCCTGCCTGCAACATCCGTTTCAACGGATGGGCGCGCATGTCCTTCACGACACAGAGCTTCAGGTTTGAAAGCGGGCAGACGGTGAGCGTCATTCCGCTTTCCTTGAGGCGCGCGACGAGCGTTTCATCCTCAAGGCTTCGATTGCCATGATCGAGACGATCGATCCGAAGGAGATCAAGCGAATCGCGAACGTATTCGGGAGGCCCTTCCTCGCCCGCATGCGCGACGAGCTTCAACCCGCGCTCGCGCGCCGCCTTGAAAACACGCTCGAACTTCGAGGGCGGATGGCCGACTTCGGAGGAATCGAGCCCGACGCCCGTGATGCGGTCGAGCCAGGGGTCGGCCTCCTTCAGGCAAGCGAACGCCTCCTCTTCGGAAAGATGGCGCAGGAAGCAGAGAATGAGCTTCGACGTCATTCCAAACTGCGCGCGGCTCATTTGCAAAGCGGTGAGGACGCCGCTGATCGCGGTGTCGAACGGAACGCCGCGCGCGGTGTGTCCTTGAGGATCGAAAAAGATCTCTGCATGGCGCACGTTGTCCGCGCGCGCGCGGTTGAGATAGGCCATGGTGAGGTCGAAGAAATCTTCTTCCGTCCGCAGAACGTTCATGCCCTGATAGTAGATGTCGAGAAAATCCTGGAGGTTCGAGAACTCATAGGCGGCGCGCACTTCCTCAACCGAGCGGAACGGAATGTCGACGTTATTGCGCTTTGCGAGCGCGACGAGCATTTCGGGCTCGAGGCTGCCCTCGATGTGAAGATGGAGTTCCGCCTTAGGCAGGCGGCGGGCGAGCGCAATGAGATCAGCTTTTGTCATGCATGCCCTCCTGACGATCTTCGCCGTTAGGGCATGAGAGGGCGCTGCGTCAACGCAGGGGAAAGGCGCCCGGATCAGCGACAGCGCCGAAATAAAGAGCCGATACAGCAAGAATGCCGATGGTCGTCAGCGTCGCCGTTATGCCAAAAAGGCGGCATAGAGTGCGGTGATCGCCAAGATGGCTCCAAAGGCAGTCGCCATGCGCGCCCTAAGGCGGCGGATCAAAGGCCGAGAGCGCCAGCGCGTTGAGGCGCGCCGGCGAACAGAGGCGATCGCGCTACTTGGAGAACGTTGTCTAGAAAAGCGCGCGTTCCTCGAGCGACAATCCATCGACATCGACGAATTGCGCGGCGCCGTTCGACTTGCGGATAGTGAAGGCCGCCTTCTCAAACGCGTTATAGGCGGGCGCTTCGACCGTATCGACGGCGATGAAGCGGGCCTTGGCTTCATCCCGTGTCAGCGTCAGGTCGATATAGCCGTGATCCTCGCCCGAGATGTAGCGCACGTCCTTGTTCACCTGATTGGTCAGAAGGGCGTATTCCGCCCCTTTGCCGCCGAGGAATGATTTCCGGTAAGGAGACGGCGATGTGACCGAATGAACCCCAAGTTCGACGCCGATCTGCGTTCCGTCGCGCGCCTTCAGGTCGTTCGCCCACCAGGTGTGCGTGTCTCCGGTGACGACGATCACGCCTTCTGCGCCCTCACGCCGCAAGGCGTCGTAAAGCCATTCGCGCGCCGCTGGATAACCGTCCCAGGCGTCGAGATTTGTCGGCAGGCCGAGCGTCGAGAATTTGATGAAGGCGCGCGCCTCGCTCCAGTCGCGCTCCAGCGCGATGATGTCTTCTTCGGTCACGTGCGGCTCAAGGTTCGGCGCCGTAACCTTCGCCATGATGATCTGGTTGGCGATGAGCCGCCACGGGTCGCCGCGCTCCTTCGCACGTCGCATCGACTGGCCGACATGGCCGAGTTGAGCATCGCCGAGCATGCTGCGCTCGGCCGACCACAACGTTTCCTCACGGAACTTCCGCACCGCTTCGGCGTCGGTCAGCGTCGGGACGACATCGCTGTATTTGAACTGGGCGCTGCGCGCCATCAGCCGCGTTTCGAGGGATACAAGCGTCAGGAGGTCGCCCCAGGTGAAAGCGCGGAACAGCGCTTCACGCGGGAGGCCGGGCGCGGGATCCCTGACCGGCATCCATTCGTAATAAGCTTGCAGCGCGGCGCGCGTCCTGTCGTCCCAACTTCCTTCCGTAGCCGGATCGTGATTGTTAGCCCCGTCCTTGTGGGAGTTATCGGCGGTTTCGTGATCGTCCCAGACGGCGATCAGCGGATGCGCGGCGAGCATCGCCTGGCTTGATGGGTCGGCCTTGTATTGCGCATGGCGGCGCCGGTAATCGGCGAGCGTCAGGATCTCGTGCGCGGGCTCATGATTTCGCCCGAGCGCTCTGCCTGCGTCGCCGCCATAGCCGTCCGATCCGTATTCATAGATGTAATCGCCGAGATGGATCACGGCGTCGAGCCCTTCCTCCCGCGCAATCTTGTCGTAGACGTTGAAGAAGCCGAAGGGAAAATTCGAGCAGGAGACCACGGCGAAACGCGCGGCGTCGAGTCTTCCTGACGGAACCGTCCGTGTACGCCCTGTCGGCGAAACAGCCTCGCCCGCGCGGAAACGATAGAAATAGCGCCGGCCCGGCTTGAGCCCCGTCACAACCGACTTGCATGTGAAATCGTTGTCGGGCCCGGCTGTCACTGCGCCTTCGGCGACGATGCGGGCGAAATCTTCCGTCTCCGCAACCTCAAAGGTGACGCTCGCAGGCTCCTCGCCCGCCGGCGTCAGGCGCGTCCACAGGACGACGCTCTCATGATCCGGATCGCCGCTGGCGACGCCATGCGCGAAGGCGCCGCCCGTACCTGTCGCGACCGCCTCGAAAGGCGATTTCACCGGGGTCCGGCCGCAGGCCGCAGCCCCGCCGGCGAGCGCGGAAGCAAGGGCGGCGCGGCGTGTCAGTTTCGTCATGGGTTTTCCTTCGGCGTCCGACGTCGAGAATAGCGCATTCGGTTCGTCGCGGCCCGCTTTTATCGCAGCAAAATTCGTTTAGGGTGCCGCACGATTCGCGACAGCAGGGATGTTTTCCACATGTCACTGACGGTTTTGTTGCGGGCGAGCGCGCTCGCCGCCCTGGTCGGCGCTTCGGCCTGCGCGCCGCAGCCGAAGGAAGAAAAGGCAGTCGCACCGGAGGCGCCGCGTCCGCCGAGCCGATGGGCGTCTGATCCGTTCCCCTCGACCTACACGCCCTATGCCTCGGGCCCGACCGTCATTCGCGGCGCGACGATCCTCACCGGCGCAGGCGCGAAGATCGACAACGGCGTCATCGTGCTCGACGGCGGCAAGATCGCGGCAGTCGGCGGCGCTGACACGGCGGTTCCTGACAGCGCAAGCGTCATCGACGCAAAGGGCAAATTCGTGACGCCGGGCGTCATCGACATCCATTCCCACCTCGGCGACTACCCCTCGCCGGCGATGGCCTCGACCTCTGACGGCAACGAGGCGACGGCGCCCAACACTGCGCAAGTGTGGGCGGAACATTCGGTATGGCCGCAAGATCCCGGTTTCACGCGCGCGCTAGCAGGCGGCGTCACCTCACTGCAGGTGCTTCCCGGTTCGGCGAATCTTTTCGGCGGGCGCTCAGCGATCCTCAAAAATGTCCCCTCACGGACGGTTCAGGGGATGAAGTTTCCCGGCGCGCCCTACGGCCTCAAGATGGCGTGCGGCGAAAACCCCAAGCGGGTCTACGGCGAAAAGGGCGGCCCCTCGACCCGCATGGGGAATTTCGCCGGCTATCGCGCCGCCTGGATCGAAGCCGCCGATTACAAGAGGAAGTGGGAGAAGTACTGGGACGAGAAGGACGCTTTCGAAAAAAAGAAGGGGACAAAACCCTCGGCCGGCGGCGACGAGGCGAAAGAGCCCGAAGCGCCGACGCGCGACCTGAAACTTGAAACGCTGGCGATGGCGCTCAATGGAGACATCGTCGTCAATATGCACTGCTATCGCGGCGACGAGATGGCGCTCGTCATCGATATGGCCAAGGAATTCGGCTACAAGGTGACGACCTTTCACCACGCCGTCGAGGCCTACAAAGTCGCCGACCTTCTGGCGGAGAACGGCATCTGCGCCGCAGTGTGGGCCGATTGGTGGGGCTTCAAGCTAGAGGCCTATGACACCATCCGCGAGAACGCCGCTTTCGTTCACGCGCAGCCGAACGGCTGCACGATCATCCATTCCGACGACCAATACGGCATCCAGCGCCTCAACCAAGAAGCCGCAAAGGCGATGGCCGACGGCAACCGCATCGGGCTTGGCATCACGCCCGAAGAGGCTATCAAGTGGATCACGCTGAACCCTGCGAAGGCGATGGGCGTCGGCGACAAGACCGGCTCGCTCGAAACTGGCAAAATGGCGGACGTCGTCCTGTGGTCGGCCAATCCCTTCTCCGTCTACGCGCAGGCGGAAAAGGTCTTCATCGACGGCGCCCTCCTTTACGACCGCAGCGACCCCAAACGCTCGCCGCGCACGGACTTTGAAATTGGACAGACGGGACAGGGCTTCACCGGCGGAGCGGGACAATGAAAACGATCATCCTTACCCTGACGGCTGCGTTTGCGGCCACAACGGCGCTCGCGCAAGGATCCCCGGCGCCGGCGCCTGAAACGCTCATCGTCCAGAACGCGAGGCTTTACACCATGGCCGGCGCCAATGGCGGCCTTATCGAAAACGCGGACGTCATCGTCCGCGGCGGCGTCATCGTCGCAGTCGGGCAGGACCTCGCGGCTCCAGAAGGCGCGCGCCCCTACGACGCGAAGGGGCGGATCGTGACGCCCGGTCTTTTCGCGCCATGGTCGCAGCTCGGGCTCGTCGAGATCGGGCTCGACGACGAATCAAACGACTCCTCGCCGGATGGCGATTATGCGCTGAGCGCCGCGCTCGACGCGGCCGACGCCTTCAACCCGAATTCGACCCTAATTCCTGTCAACCGCGCCGGCGGCGTCACGCGCGCGGTCGCCGCCCCGACGGCGGGCTCGAAAATGTTCGGCGGGCTCGGCGCGATCGTCAGCCTCACTGGATCGCCGAACTCGGTCATGCGCGAGGGCGCGCTGCAATCGGTGGCGATGGGGTATGCGGGCGCGGCGCGGAACGGTGACACGCGCATGGGCGCATGGGCCGAATTCCGCGACGCCATCGAGGAGGCGCGCGCCTATGCCGCCAATCCGGCCGGCTATGCGCTCCGCCCACGAATGACCGGCCTTTCCCTCAACGACCTCGAAGCGCTCGTTCCCGCCGCGCGCGGCGCCCAGCCGATCGTCGTCGCCGTGAACGGCGCGGCGGACCTGCGCATGCTCATCAAGACGAAGGCGCGTTACGGGCTCAACGTGATCGTGCTTGGCGGCGCGGAGGCCCATGTCGTCGCGCGCGAGCTTGCGGCGGCGCAAATCCCGGTGATCCTCAACCCCGTCTTCAACCTGCCGGAACAGTTCGAGGGTCTCGCCGCAACGCAGGCGAACGCCGCCCGGCTGAACGCGGCGGGTGTCACGATCGGCTTTTTCGACCCACCCTCGGGCTCCCATAATCTCCGGCTGCTGCCGCAGCTTGCGGGGAACGCTGTCGCGAACGGGCTTCCCTATGCGGCGGCGCTCGCGGCCCTGACGATCAACCCGGCGCGGATGTACGGGCTCGGTGATCGGTATGGCAGCATCGAAGTCGGCAAGGCTGGCGATCTCGTCGTTTGGAGCGGCGACCCGCTCGAGACCGCCTCACGCCCGGACGCCGTTTTCATCGACGGGCGCCAGACATCGCTCGTCACGCGGCAGACGCGCCTCAGGGACCGCTATCGCGATCTTTCGCGCGGGGACCTGCCCCACGCGTATCGCGGCGCGCAATAGCTGGCGACGCTCCATCCTTGGCTTTCATGACGCCGCCGACTAGAGAGGCGGCCTCATGACGCCTCGCCTCCGCATCGCCCTCTGCCAGATCGACCCCGTGGTCGGCGACATCGCTGGCAATAAGGCAAAAATTCTCGCTGCGCGCGCCGAGGCGGCGAAGTCGGGCGCCGATCTCTGCGTCTTTTGCGAACTCGTCGTTTGCGGCTATCCGCCGGAGGACCTCGTTTCGCGCGCCGCCTTCCAGCGCGACTGCCGCGCCGCGGTCGAGGAGCTCGCCCGCGCAACCGGCGACGGCGGGCCGGCGATGATCGTCGGCGCGCCGTGGCGGGAGGGCGAGGCGCTGTATAACGCCGCGCTCCTCCTCGACGGCGGCGAGATCAGGGCGGTGCGCCGCAAGGTCAAGCTGCCGAATTACGGCGTCTTCGACGAGCCGCGGCGCTTCACGCCCGGCCCCGCCTTCCCCGAGCCGACGCCGTTCCGCGGCGCCAGCCTCGGTCTCATGGTCTGCGAAGACATGTGGCTCACGGGCGCCGGGGAGGCGCTCGCCGAAAAGGGCGCCGATTTCTTCATCGTGCCGCACGGCTCGCCCTTTCGCGTCACGTCGCTCGACGAGCGCGAGGAAGCCGCGCGCGCGCGCGTGAAAGCGACGGGCCTGCCGCTGATGTTCGTCAACCAGCTCGCCGGGCAGGACGAGGTCGTGTTCGAGGGCGCCGGCTTCGTGATGGACCGCGAAGGAACAGTCCGGTTCCGCGCGCCGCAATTTCAAAAAGGCGTTTTCCTCACCGATTGGGAGAAGCGCGGCAACGGCTGGGAATGCGTATCGGGCCCCGACGCGCCATGGGTCCGCGCGCAAGAGATGATCTATCGCGCCGTCGTCATTGGCGTGCGCGACTATGTCGAAAAGAACCGCTTCCCGGGCGTCGTCATCGGCCTCTCCGGCGGGGTCGATTCCGCGCTCACCGCCGCGATGGCGGTCGATGCGCTCGGCCCCGACCGCGTGCGCTGCGTGATGATGCCCTCGCGCTATACCGCGCAACACTCGCTCAACGACGCGGCGGCGTGCGCAAAAGCGCTCGGCGTTTCCTATGAAACGATCCCCATAGAGCCTGCGGTGGAGGCGTTCGGCGCGATGCTCGCCCCGGCTTTTGCTGGGCGTGCGCCCGACGTGACAGAAGAAAACATCCAGTCGCGCATCCGCGGTGTGATCCTGATGGCGCTGTCGAACAAGTTCGGCGCAATGGTGCTGACCACCGGCAACAAATCCGAAATGTCGGTCGGCTATGCGACGCTCTATGGCGACATGAACGGCGGCTATAATCCGCTGAAGGATCTCTACAAGACCGAGGTCTATCGCCTGTGCCGCTGGCGCAACGCCAACATGGCCGCGGACCTCAAAGGTCCGAGGGGCGAAGTGATCCCGGAACGGATCATCACCAAGGCCCCGTCGGCGGAGCTCCGCGCCAACCAGACCGACCAGGACAGCCTGCCGCCCTACGACACGCTCGACGCCATCCTCGAACGCCTCGTCGAGCGCGAAATGGCGGTCAGGGGCATCGTCGCCGAGGGCTTCGACGAGGCGACCGTCCGCCGCGTCGAGCACCTGCTCTATGTCGCCGAATACAAAAGGCGGCAGGCGCCGCCGGGCCCGAAGGTGACGAAGGTCAATTTCGGAAGGGACAGGCGCTATCCGATCACCAATGGCTGGCGGGACAAATGAAGCTTTCGTGGAAAAGGATGCGTGGCGCAGCAACCACAATGATTGTTGGTCTTATGCTTTGGGGCGTCGCGATGGGCTTCGTCGCCGGGGTTGTATGTGTTCAGAAGAACGGGGGTTTTGGTCCCTGCGCGGATTGGTTTCGCAACGCCGGTATCGCGTTTACGACCGAGCTCAAAGTGAGCTTACTTGCGACGGCCTTGATGCCCATATTGGCCGCACTGCTCCAACCGATGGATGACGCAAAGGGCCTTGCGGCCCAGTCGGCGATTTTCATCGGGGCATTTCTGATTTGGATGCTCGTCCTTTTCGGGCTCACGGCTTTGCTAGAGGTAAGCGAAGCGATTTAGGCCTTTCTGCTAATGTCTTCCTGACACAGGCACGTAGGAAGCGTTTTTCCCGCCTTTTTCATGCGCACTCGCGCCTTGGCGTGGCGCGGTTGGCGGGCTAAAGCCCCGGCTCACGTCTTGAGACCTTGATCCCCCATGTCCGTCATCGTTCGTTTCGCCCCCTCGCCCACCGGCAAGTTGCATGTCGGGAACGTGCGCGCAGCTCTCTGGAACTGGCTGTTCTCACGGAAAGAGGACGGCAAGTTCATCCTCAGGATCGACGACACCGACAAGGAGCGCTCGACCGCGGCTTACGAGGACGGCATCCGCGCCGACCTTTCCTGGCTCGGCCTTCAATGGGACGAGACGTTCAAGCAGTCCGAGCGCTTCGGCGAATATGACGTCGTGTCGGACGCGCTGCGCGCGAAGGGCCTCCTCTACCCCTGCTACGAGACCGCCGAGGAGCTTGACCGCAAGCGCAACCTTCAGCGCCTGCGGGGTCTGCCGCCCGTTTATGACCGCGCGGCGCTCGCCCTGACCGAGGCGCAGAAAAAGTCGCTGGAGGCCGAGGGGCGCACGCCCCACTGGCGCTTCAAACTGTCGGGCGAGACCGTCCGCTGGAACGATCTCATTCGCGGGGAGACGATCGTCGAGACCGCAAGCGTCTCCGACCCCGTATTGATCCGCGAGGACGGGATGTATCTTTACACCCTGCCCTCCTGCATTGACGACATCGATTACGCGATCACGCACGTCATCCGCGGCGAGGATCACGTGACGAACGCCGGCGTGCAGATCGAGATCATGAAGGCGATTATCGACGTGCGCGGGCGCGGGGCGCTGCCGGCTTTCGCCCACCATTCGCTCCTCATCGGCGCGGACGGGCAAGGGCTTTCAAAACGTCTCGGGTCGCTCTCGATCGAGCAGATGCGAGGCGACGGCCTTGAACCCGCGTCGATCACTAGCCTGCTCGCCAAGCTCGGCACCGCCGAGCCGGTGCTGCCTCAGCCTGACCTCCTGGCGCTCGCCCGGAGCTTCGATTTCGACAAGATCGGGCGCGCGCCCGCGCGCTTCGACGAGGCGGAGCTTCTCCAGCTCAACGCCCGGATCCTGCACGAGGCGCCCTACGCGGTGTTGAAAGATCGCCTTGCCGCGCTCGGCGTTTCGGAAGCGCTGTGGAACGCCGCACGCGGCAACGCCGTCAAACTCGCCGACGCCGCCGAGTGGAAAGCGGTGGTCGAGGGCCCGATCGACCCCGTCATCGAGGACGCCGGGCTTTGCGCCGCCGCGAGCAGCCTTGTTCCCGATGGTCCGCTGTCGGAGGAAAGCTGGAGCGCCTTCACCAATGCGGTGAAGGAAAAAACCGGCGCCAAGGGCAAGGCGCTGTTCCACCCGCTTCGCCTTGCGCTGACCGGGCGCGAGAAGGGGCCGGAGATGGCCGCGCTCTTCCCGCTGATTGGCGCCGAGAGGGCGCGCGCGCGGCTCAAGGGCGCGCGCGCCTGAAGATCAGATCACCGCTTCGAGCGTTCGCTTGTTGAGGACCGGAAACACGTCTTCCGGGCGATCGACGAAGATGAGATCGCCAAGGAGCTCCGGCGCCGCGAGCCCCTCATTGACGATATGGTGGAGGAGAGTTTTCAACGGCTCCCAAAAGCCGTTGATGTTGAGAACGATCATCGGCTTTCGGTGAAGCGCAAGGCGCGCCCAGGAAAGAACCTCGATCACCTCCTCAAGCGTGCCGATGCCGCCCGGCAGCGTCAGCACGGCGTCGGCGTCGTCGAACATGCGGATCTTGCGCTCATGCATCGTCTTGACGATCACGTGGTCGACGCCTTCGAGCACGCCCTCCATGTCGACGAGGAAATCGGGGATGATGCCGAAGACCTTGCCGCCGGCGTCACGCGCGGCGCCCGCGGTCGCGCCCATCAGGCCGAGCTTGCCCCCGCCGTAGACGATGCGCCAGTCCTGCTTCGCGGCCTCTCGGCCGATGAACTGCGCAGCCTTAAGGAAGGCGGGGTCGTTGCCGGCTCGCGAGCCGCAATAAACAACTAATGATTTCATGGACTTGGCGTTCGTTGTTGTTATCCGCGCCATTGTAGGGCGAAAACCATCTTGGTAAAGTTAACTCCCGCCGTCAAGGGCGGCCCGAAATCGAGGAGCCGCGAGCGATGCGCGTCGTCATCATCTTCCTGTTGTTGATCATCCTCGGCTTTATCGCCTGGAAGGCGGCCGAGCGCTTCAACCTCGTCGAGCCAGCCCCGCAAGTCGGCGAGGCTCCCGGCCCGGTGACGCCCGCCGCGAGCGACGAAATACCGGCGCCCTCGCTCCCGAGTTTCGATATCGTGCGCGTCGATCGCTCGGGCGAGGCGGTCATCGCCGGGCGCGCGAGTCCCGGCGCGACGGTCACCGTCTACGCCAACGACGCTCCGCTCGCGACAGCGACCGCCGGCGCCGACGGTTCATGGGTGATGTCGACCGAAACCCCGCTCGCCGCCGGCGCCGTCGAATTGTCGCTCGACATGAAGACGACGGACGGCGCCGTCATACGCTCAGACGAGACGATCGTGATTTACGTGCCCGAACGCGCCGGCGACAGGCCGCTTGTCCTAAAGACGACGCCGGGCGGCGCGACCGAAGTGCTGCAGGAGCCGCGCGAGGACGGCGTCAGCTTCGGGCCGCTGTCGCTCGACACCATCGACTATGACCAGTCGGGCGCCGTCATCTTCTCCGGCAAGGCGGAGAAAGGCCGCGTCGTGCAGGTGTTCGCAAACGGTCAGTTCCTCGGCCAGACCGCCGCGAACGCGGACGGGCGGTGGCGCTTCGTCACCTCGCTTCCGCCCGGCGTCTATACGCTGCAGGTCATCCAGCTCGACGAGAACGGAAAGCCAACCTACGCCATCGAACTGCCGTTCGAGCGCGCCAATCTCGACAACATCGAACTGAAGGACGGCAAGGTGATCGTGCAGCCCGGCAACAGCCTCTGGCGAATCGCAAGGCGCGTCTATGGGAAGGGCGTTCAGTACACGGTCATTTACGAAGCGAACGCGGATCAAATCCGCGATCCGGACCTCATCTATCCCGGGCAGGTCTTTGAGATTCCGGAGGCGGAGGGTAAGTCGGAGTAGCGGTGAGCTGTATCAATCGATTGCGATCACGCCCGTTCTCAATGCAATTTCATTGGTCAGGTCCTGAATATTGCGTTCGAACGGCTCCTGATAGCCGTTCGTAAGAACGATGACGCCCGCGTCTTGATCCGGAAAATAGGAAAGGCTCGACGCAAATCCCACCCCGGACCCGTTGTGGCCGACACGCCGGAGTCCCTTGAAGGGGGTGACGCCGAACCCCAGCGCGTAGGGCGTCGGCTCCTTCACTGTTGCGGGCTTCGTCCACAGCGCGTTCCAGCTTTCCGTTTTCAGAAGCGGGCCGCCGAGCGCGGCGATAAACTTCGCCATGTCGCTTGTCGTTGACAGCACGCCGCCCGACGAAAATTCAATGACGGGGTCCATCGGCGCGCTGTTGACGTATCCGCCGCCTCGCCATTCATAGCCGTCGGCACGCAGGTCGATCAGCGATGTGTAATCGAGCATGCCCGACGCCGTCATTCCGAGCGGCGCGAAGATTGCCTCCTCGAGCGCGGCTGAATAAGTCTTTCCGGTCTTTCCTTCGATCAGCAGGCCGAGCATCTGGAAGTTGAAGTCGGAATAGTGAAAGGCTGTCCCGGGCGGATCGATAAGCGGCAGACAAGACACCTCGGCGAAAAAATCGCTTCGCGAATAGGCGCGAACCCCGGGCGAGCGCAGTGGCCCCTCGTGTCTGCAAGGGTTGTCTAGATCGCCCGGGACGCCGGACGTGTTGGACATCAGCTGACGGATCGTCAGCCGGCGCCATCGCTTCGGCAGTCCGTCGACATGGGCGTCGATTTCGTCATCGAGCGCGACGGAGCCGCTTTCGACGAGCTTCATGACGGCGATCGCCGTCATCGACTTGGAGATGGAGCCGATCGCGAAAACAGTCTCCTTTGAGACCGGTGTACTCGTTTCGAGATTCGCCGATCCGTAGCTGCGTTGATCGACGATTCCGCCCGCTTTTATCGCAGCGAAGGAAAGGCCCGGCAAACGTCTGCTTTCCATTTCGGCGCGCACGTAGTCGTCGAGGGCGTCGGCCCGGGCCGGCGCGCACGGCGATAATGCGACCACAAAAGCAGAAACCGCCGCGGCGGCGAGGCGGGATGCTGCATCGATCCTAAACATCGAGCTCCGCCGTCAGGGCGTTTTCCTGGATGAACTCGCGGCGTGGTTCGACGATTTCGCCCATCAGCTTCGAGAATATGTCGTCGGCGTCGTCGGCTTCCTTCACCTTCACCTGGAGAAGCGTGCGGGCGGCGGGGTCTAGCGTCGTCTCCCACAGCTGATCGGGGTTCATTTCGCCTAAGCCCTTGTAGCGCTGGATAGACACGCCCTTTTCGCCGGCCGCGCGCGCCGCGCGAAGAAGGCTGTTCGGCCCCGTGACCGGCGCGCGCTGGTCCTTTTTCGCCCAGACCGCCGGCCTGTCGAAAATCTCCGCGAGATCGTTCATCAGATCCTGGGTGCGGCGCGCATCGGCCGAAACGAGAAGGTCGCGTGAGAGCGCATGGCGTTCAAGAACGCCGCGAAGCTCTCGTTCGAAGATATAGCCGCCCTCGCCGTCAGGCCGGCCTTTCCAGCCGCGCTCGAACTCGTCCGAGACAAGATCGAGGCGCTCCGCGATCTTCGCCGCGATCGCTTCGGCGGCGGCTGCGTCCGCCGGCGCCTCGGCAAGAGCGCGGGCGAGCGCGGCCTGCACGATCACATCGCGGGAAAAGCGTGCGGGAAACTCATCGATCGCCTCGCGCGCCTTCCTCGCCCGCGCGATGATGTCGGCGAGATCCGCGCCGGCGACCACCTCGCCGCCCGCCAGAATGAGCTGGGCGTCGCTCGCTCCCTCCGTGTAAAGATAATCTTCAAGGCCGCGGTCGTCGAGGACATACTGCTCCGACTTGCCGCGCGCGATCTTGTAGAGCGGCGGCTGCGCGATATAGAGGCACCCCCGGCTGATGATCTCCGGCATCTGGCGGAAGAAGAACGTCAGCAGCAGCGTCCGGATATGCGCGCCGTCGACGTCGGCGTCGGTCATGATTACGATCTTGTGGTACCGCAGCTTGTCGGCGTTGAAGTCATCGCGGCCGATGCCGGTGCCGAGCGCGGTGATGAGCGTGCCGATCTCCTGGCTCGACAGCATCTTGTCGAAGCGCGCGCGCTCGACATTGAGGATCTTGCCGCGCAGGGGGAGGACGGCCTGGTTCTCGCGGTTGCGCGCCTGCTTGGCCGAGCCGCCGGCCGAGTCGCCCTCGAC
>FRDC01004281.1_pt2 | contig 17049 bp, 16 predicted proteins | sample 1106171 | NCBI WGS metagenome assembly FRDC01 (sample SAMEA3930566, study PRJEB13176) | freshwater metagenome | biome: Drinking water system; feature: drinking water; material: water | place: Singapore | collected 2014-12-20 | reverse complement strand
GTGCCAATTATTGCACTCACCGCTCACGCCTACCCTGAAGATAAGCATAAGTGTCTTCGGGCTGGGATGTCTCACTATCTCTCAAAACCAATTCGCCCAGAACAATTATTCCAACTCCTGAGCTCACTGTTTCAGCATCCTTCATTCACTAGCCATGAGACTAGTGCGTCAACTTTGACAGTTTCGCTTCCAGAACAGACACTTCGCGAGAGGTCAAAGTCCCTTTAAAGGCCCAAAGTACGGTTCCAGATGAATCTGTCAGGTAGAACGTCGGAAAAGATTGAACATGAAATTGGTCTAAAAGCTCAGGGAAGGGTCTCTCTAAAATGGGAAAATCAATCTTATAGGCGGCCTGATAATCCAGTGATGTAGAAGGACCGCCAGGTCGGTCTCCCGCATTAATCCCTAGAATAATGAGTTTTGCCTTATGTTTTTCGTAAAACTTTTTCAAGATCGGGGCACTATGCTGACAGTGCGGGCACCACGACGCAAAAAACTCAAAGAGAATTGGTTTTTTTTTGGCCTGATACTCGCCCAAACTCACATATTGACCGTCAATGGAAGATAGCCTAAATGCGGGAATCTTAGCCCCTTCAGTTAATAGGGGTATTTCTTTTGCTGTTTTTCCAGAGGGATCTAATGGGCTGGTCCCTCCGTTATCTGCAGAAGTTTGTTGATAATAGACATAACCACCAATACCTGCCAGCAAAAGTATTGTAAGCCCTATCAACCATTGTTTTTTGACGGACATCGGAGTTTTTTTGGTTTCTTTTTTATCGGCGATACCCATAGCAATACTTCACCCTAAACGATTCGAGAATTATTCCTATTCTATAATGAAAATTGTATTCCAAATGAACCTTACAGTATGAATCTCAAATTGAGGCATCTATGGTGACCCGACTTTTGTCTATTTTCTCTCATCCTGCTCATCAACGACTGCAACCCTGGCTAACCCTAGGTTTACGGGGGGTTATGGTCTACTATTTTTTGATGCCTGGGGTGGAGAAACTACAGCACGCTAAAGACTTTGCCAGTACCGTTCAAGCCTATCACGTGTTACCACCTAATATTGCCAGTATTTATGCAGGCTGCCTTCCTTGGTTAGAAATTTTGATTGGACTCTATCTTTTAGTGGGATTATTCACCCGAATCACTGCTGCTGCATGTGGGGGATTGCTTTTGTCTTTTATTATTGCCCTCTCTGTTGTCTTAATTCGGGGTGAAGCCATTGAGTGTGGTTGCTATGTTGGCGGCAGTGCTCCAGAACCTGTTACCTGGTGGCTCGTAGTCCGTGATATTTTGCTTTTTGCAGGCTGTGGGTATTTATTCTTTTTCTCTCAAACACCCTACAGTGTTGATGCTTGGCTGAATCAAGAAGAAACAAAACCACCTGCCCAAGACGCTAACACAGAAGATTCTCCAGAATGAGTATCCCAAAAACACAAAAGCCCCCCTGGGATATTCTTGTTTTCATCGGTGTTCCCCTGCTCCTTGCCGGGCTGTATCTCAGCATTACGGATTTATACCTGATTGGGTTTGAGTTGGACGATGGCTACTACTACCTTGGAGCCAAAGCACTGGCAATGGGTTTGGGGTACCATATGCCGTTTTTTCCCGGTCAACCTGCATTAGTAAAGTACCCTCCTGGATTATCTTGCCTGTTGGCCCCTTTTATTTATCTGCTCCCTTCTTTTAAAGCACATGCCCCTGTGCTGAAAGTCCTTAATCTCAGCACGGCCGCCCTGAGTATAGGAATGTGTTCCTTGTGGGCTAATCAACAACTGGCTGAGAAATGGCCTTACAAAAAATATTTAATCCTGCCCTTTTCAGTACTTGGCATGGGGCTTTTGGGACTAAATCCGGCCTGGATGAATGTGGCAACTGAACTCCTCAGTGAACCACTGTTCTGTCTGATCAGTGCTATCATTCTATGGCTCAGCGTGTTACCGCCCGACACGTTATCAAGCCGAGAACGCTACGGCCCAAAACGCTATGGGATAATGCTGTTTTTCACGCTTGTACTCTCTTACATCCGCTCATTTGGCCTAGTATTGGGGTTAGCTCTTTGTATTTGGCACTGGAAAGAAGGCAGACCCAAATGGTCAATAGGCTCGCTATTGGGCATTGGTCTTGGTGTTCTTCCTTGGATTATCTGGGGTACAGTCCATCCTCCTGTGGATATTCTGGACGGTTCGGTGTTGTACAGGTCCTTTAATGAGTCATACACTCATTCCTTTGTTTTGGATCTGACAAACGAGTTCAGTCTGATTGGCCTGTTCACCTCTGGACTGTGTGCCTTAATTCAATATATCGCGGTGAGTTTTTTCCCTTTTCTAAGCGCATTACCAGAAAAAATTTTATTATTACTAGGCTTTCCGCTCGGGCTATTTTTTTTCTATCAACTCGGCAAAGCCTCCTTGCAGAAAAACGCTCCCCTGTACCAGTTGTATTTACTAATCTATTTTCTTATCCTCCCTGGATGGAGTTTTCATCAGCAGTATGAGCGGTTTTTGCTCCCGTTACTGCCGTTATTATGGGTGTTTTTGTTCTCGTATGTTGCACAAAGTACTCAAACCTTTTGGAAAAAAGCAGGGTTGACTCTGTTGTGTTTGCTGCTCGTGGTAAACGCTTGTTTTTACGGGCAACACTTTCTCGAAAAGTACTCCCATAAAGAGAAAGGTGGCGATCCGCTCACTCAATCATTGGCAAATGGTAGCGATCCACAATACCCTCGTATTTGGGATGAGTTTCAATCCATTGTGGCTGTCGTGAAAAAGCATACCAATCCCAATGATTGGATTTGGACCACTGAGCTGCCTTTACCCACGGCAATTTACGCTGAAAGACCGGTCTGGGATTACTTTTCGCTTATCCTTCATCCTCCCTTAAAGTCTATCGGGGAATTATCCACGCTGAATCAAATGCTGGATACCTTAGCCGACAGCCAATGGAAACAGATTCAGCACCGACAATTTCGCTACGTTATGCTTGTCCCAGAAATCAAAGGCGGTCAGATCACCGCGCCAACGGATCCGATAACACAACATCTACTCCAAAGACATGGTCAGTATTTTCAGCGGCTAGAATGCTCGAAACCCGCCGGCAGCTTCTGCCTATTGCGCGTTAATCAGGCAACAAAGTAATCGGTTGCCGACCCTGAAACCCTTCAACTGGGTCATGAAAATAGAACAAGGCCTCTTCATCAAACAGCCAACAGAGCAAAAACTCTTCACCTGTTTTGCTGATATAGGGGAAGTCAATCAGCCCGCGTTCTAGCTCTCTCACCACAATTCCCCGTTGCTCAAAATAATGGAGCCAGTCGGTCAACCGCTCTTGATAGGCCTCCCATTTCTCTTTGAGCAGTGCTGAGAGTTCCGCGTTTTCTTTTTTTTCCGGCACATTCTCAGTATTCATTTCCAGCATTCGGGTATAAAGAACAATCGGCTCGCGCAAATCGCTCAGCTCTTGCTGAATTTGAGCAAATAGTCGGCGCATCTCAGGAATGAGTCCTGCAGCCTCCTCAAGTGTAAAATGCCGAGAATATAAGGGTTCCATAGACTAGTTATAACATGCCCGCATTGAGCTGTGCTCTAAACACGTTCAAAGGCAAGAAATAAGCTAGAATGAGTACATTCCCCTCTTGAAAGAGGCATAAAGTTAGAAGAGGTAGAAATTCAACATTCCATTCTTGTTAAGTAAAGGATAACGGCATGTTTGGTCACTTCCCCATTCGCAAGCTATTTTACGCAAGCAGTGTGCTCAGCTTTGCACTGATTGAGGGAATCGCTGTCTTCAACCCCAGTATCCGCTGGGTCTATTGCATCACAGTACCCTTAATTTATATTGGGCTAAAAGACGTGCTGCAAACCAAGCAGGCCATTAAGCGAAATTTTCCAATACTGGGTCACGGGCGCTATCTCCTGGAGTCCATCCGCCCGGAAATTAATCAGTACTTTGTTGAATCTGATACCGACGGCAGACCGTTTAACCGCAATAACCGATCTAATATCTATCAACGCGCCAAAAAGGCTCTTAACACGAGCCCTTTTGGCACCAAGGAAAATGTATACGAACCTGGATATAGCTGGATAAATCATTCTATTCACCCTGCGCCAATTCTCTCCGAAGAACCTCGCATTCAAGTCGGGGCAGAGCGGTGTTTAAAGCCTTATATGGCCTCATTATTTAACGTCTCTGCGATGAGTTACGGATCACTCAGTAGAAATGCTGTTTTGGCTCTCAACACTGGGGCTAAACTAGGGGGGTTCGCTCATAATACGGGTGAAGGTGGACTGAGCCCGTATCATCTAGAGCCAGGGGGCGATATCATTTGGCAGTTAGGGACGGGTTATTTTAGTGCCCGCAAACCGGACGGCTCGTTCTGTCCTGATGCCTTTGCTGAGAAGGCCGCCATTGAGAACGTGAAGATGATTGAAGTCAAACTCTCTCAAGGCGCCAAACCAGGGCATGGGGGGATTCTGCCCAAAAGTAAAATCACCCCAGAAATCGCCAAAATTCGGGGTGTTGGGATGGATAAAGACGTCCTCTCCCCTCCAGGACACTCCGCCTTTGATTCGCCCATTGGATTATTGAAGTTTATCGCAGAGCTTAGAAACCTTTCTGGCGGCAAACCCGTGGGATTTAAACTCTGCGTGGGGAATCCTCATGAATTTTTTGCCATCTGCAAGGCAATGATTGAGACTGAACTGTACCCGGATTTCATTACTGTCGACGGAGGTGAAGGCGGTACAGGGGCTGCACCACTAGAGTTTTCTGATAATGTCGGCACCCCTCTGTATGACGGACTCTTTTTTGTCCATAACGCACTTACAGGGTGTAATCTGAGGGAAAAAATTCGCGTGATCGCCAGCGGAAAAGTGGCTAATGGCTTTCATATTGCAAAAAATTTAGCCCTCGGTGCGGATATGTGCAACTCTGCCCGCGGCATGATGTTTGCCCTTGGCTGTATTCAGGCGCTTCAGTGCCACGCCAATACATGTCCAACCGGGGTGGCCACACAAAACGAAGACCTGATGAAGGGCCTTGTTGTGGAACATAAAAGCGAGCGTGTCGCTCAGTACCACAGAGCCACCATCAAAACATTTCTTGAGATGCTGGCTGCCGCAGGACTGTCTCATCCATCGGAACTCCGACCCTGGCACATCTACCAGCGAATCAATAGCCATGAGGCCAAAACCTTGGCAGAACTGTTTGATTATTTAGAGCCAGGGGCTCTGCTAGATAAAGCTCCGCCAGGACGCTATCTTCGGGCCTGGAGAGAATCTCGGCCAGACTCTTTCTCTCCCAGCCAGTTGATTATCCGCTAGGGTAATGAATCTTTAGTCAGCAAAGTCAATAAAAGCCTTAATCGGCACGTCGTTGGGCAGTTTTGCCCGCCCGTTCAATGCAGACAGTTCAATTAAAAACATTAGGGAGACTAACTCCGCGTTGAGTTTTTCAAGCAGTTTTACTGCAGCCGCCGCAGTCCCTCCTGTTGCCAGCAAATCGTCCACGATGACGACGCGAGCACCGGGCTCAATGGCATCAATATGGATTTCAACACAGTCTGAACCGTATTCTAGATCATACTCGTGTCGTTCTACCAGGCCTGGAAGCTTATTCCGTTTTCTCACAGGCACAAAACCGGCATTCAAATGGGTTGCCAAGGGGGCTCCCAAAATAAACCCACGAGACTCAATACCCACGATATAGTCGACTTTTGTACCAGCCAAAGCATCAGCAAACAGTGAGATGGTCTCTTGAAACAACCCGGGATCGCGCAAGACCGTAGTAATATCGCGAAATAAAATACCTTCTTTGGGGAAGTTCGGCACTGCTCGAACGGCTTGTTGAATCCGGCTAATTCGATCTTTTTCAACCGTAGAGACCTGCATAAAAAACTCGCTTTCTGAAAAAACTATCGACTGGGAACTGTTTCACGGATGGGTGCTTCTGTCACCCCTGTCAGCTGAACTTGCTGCTTGATTGTATCAAGTGGTGTTTTCAAAAGCCAGCGACGGTATTCACTCACCGCAGTTAAGGCCTCTTCAAAAGCAGCAAACTCTAGCAATTCGGAGGTATCAACGGTTGTACTCGCCTGTTGAACAGCCGGCAATTTCACCATAATCCGAACAGCACCAGCAGACCGGTCCAGACGAGTTTTCAGGAGGTTCATTTTTGCCAGCAACACCAGTCCGTGGCGAATAACCTCTGGGGTACTGGCTAAAGTCGTTGCCATATCAGGCAGAATACATTCAAATTCTGAGTCTGGGGCCCCAACCGTTTTCAAGACACGGTAGATAAGCGTGAGCATATCTTTTGGCGAAGGGCTCAACGGCACAGCAGGGTACTTTCCTGCAACCCAGTGAATGATTTCGGGATGACACTCATTCAAGACACTTTGAAGCCCCTCAGGTGACGGGGGTAAATCCCATAAAATCAGTTCTTGAACCCCGTTGAGCTGTTTCACGGTCTGCCGGTTGATCACAATGGCGGGGTCCAAAAAGGGAATTTCTGGGGGTCGGCCTTCGCAAAAGAGTGCTAGCTTGCGGTTATCCTGCAAGGGAAGGAGGAGTTGCCCCACAAAAGCATCCAGTGCTTGGCGGTCCCGGTGATCAATCCATTTTAGGCTGTGGTTCCAGTTCTGGTTGAAATCGCTGGCTAAATTTTGCAGCGGTGTGGGTGCTGTCGTTTTAGGGACTATCGCTTGAGTCGGTAGTTTTTGGGGTTTAAGCCCCCGGCGTTCTGCAGTTTGAATATAATCTTCCACCATCAGCTGCACACGGGTTTGATTATTGTATGTATTCAGCTCCAGATGAACCATAAAATCGTAGCGCTCACTGGGTTGAATCGTCTCATATTGCTGATAATTCCATAATAAGGCCTCTAAGGGCGCTACATCATTTTTTGAGGAGCCCTGTTTCTCGGGTGTCAGAATCAGCTTGAGGTGTTTACCGCCTTCTCCGATGGCGCGTTGAGCCCCAATCGTGACATTTTCCACCACAAACTTAGGAGCCGGATTCTCTTGCCCAAAAGGGGCTAGCCGCTCAATCAGTGAGATCAAATGGGGATTCATTTGGGACCAATCCAGCACATCATCCACCAACACTTTGGGTTGCATCTGCTCATCAGTCACGGTTCGATCAGTGAGTGCGTACAGTGCAGCTTTAAAGGAATTTAAGCGATCCGGCTTGAGCGAAAACCCAGCCGCACCTGCATGTCCGCCAAAGTTGAGGAAATACTCCTCTAAGGCCAGTAGTTGCTCGTGCATATGAAATCCCGGAATGCTCCTGGCAGAACACCGGACAACATCTTTGGCTTCATCAAACACCATCATAAACACGGGGACGTGATACTTTTCAATCAGCCGCGAGGCCACAATCCCAATAATGCCAGGATTCCAGTCCGGGCTACCCAAAATAATCGCCCGCCGCCCGTCTAACTCTCCATTGGCCCTGAAATATTGCTCTGCCTCCAAAAACGTTTTTTCGCAGAGTTCTTGCCGTTGACGGTTGAGCTGTTCTAGCTTTGCGGCAATCACCCGAACCCGTTCTGGATCATCTGTCGTCATCAATTCAACCGCGTCTGTAGCATTTTCCAATCGGCCCATAGCGTTGAGTCTGGGACCAATCGTAAAACCAATTGTGTCGCTATTGAGTACTTTTTCTGGGGGCACCAGGGCATTTTCGAGTATTTGCCGGACGCCAGGGCGCTGACGCAAATTCAGGATTTGGAGTCCACGGTAGACAATATACCGGTTTTCCCCCACCAAGGGCACCATGTCGGCAACTGTGCCAATCGCTGCCAAATCTAGCAAGCGTTCCGAGATTTCTGGTTCTGCTCCAATAGCATCTAGAACAGCCTCACACACTTTATAAGCCACACCAGCCCCACACAATTGAGCCAGTGGGTGTTGCTGGTCTTCAATCCGCTTGGGATTGATGTTGGCAACCGAAGGGGGCAAATTTTCTGGCAATTCATGGTGATCGGTGATAATGGTGTCCACACCAAGCCCTTTGAGCAGGCTCACCTCCGTAAAGTTGGTAATCCCAGTGTCTGTAGAAATCACCAGTTTAAGTTGGCGTGAGCTGACCAGCCGGCATAATGCGGTTGTGTTTAAGCCATGGCCTTCAGTTAAGCGATCAGGAATGTAATAGCTAACCTTCGCCCCAGCGGCCCTTAAACCTTCCAGCAGAACTGAAGCGCCACTGATGCCGTCTACATCAAAGTCCCCAAAGATTAGAATCGGCTCTTGCTCGTCGATGGCTTGGATAATTCGGGCGACCGCTGGCTCAATATCCGGCAGTTCAGAATAGCTTGTGGGCTGGTATCCCTCTAAATCCAAAAAAAGCATTGCTTTTTCTGGGGTGTCTATCCCTCGGTTAAGGAGCAGACGGGCCACCACAGGAGAGCCTCCTGATGCTTCCAGAAAGCGGGCATATTCCGGGGATTTCACATCATAAACAGGTGCGGTTTTTTGGGTTAAAAACTCACCCCGTAACTGCCAGGTTTTTCTCATGGGCTGCTCTTTTCTGCTACTACTTTTTTGAATACAACGGGAACAGCCTTTATTTTAGAGCAAAGCCTGCGGGAACACGGTAAAGATTAAGACTTATTGGGAAAAATCTTACGTGAGAAAACCCTTACCCTGGGTCTTGATAATGGTAAATCTCATTACGGTAGTTGCGAATCACCGCGCTGCCGTTTTCGTAAGATTGAAGGTAGACGGGAGAAATAGGCACTTTCCCGCCGCCGCCCGGGGCGTCAATCACATAGGTCGGCACGCCGTAGCCGGTCATATGCCCGCGCAGGTGTTCCATAATGTCTAGGCCTGTTTGCACAGTGGTGCGGAAATGGGACGTTCCCTGAACGGGATCGCACTGGTAGATATAGTAGGGACGAACACGCAGCTTTAACAGCTGCTGCATCAGGGTCTTCATCACCTCGGGATCGTCATTCACCCCTTTTAACAGAACCGTTTGACTAAACGTAGGGACTCCAGCATCAGCCAGCTTGTTACAGGCCTCAGTCACTTCTGGTGTGATTTCTGCGGGATGCAGAAAGTGGATACTCATATAAAAAGGATGATAGCGCTTGAGCATCGCCACGAATTCATCAGTGATACGTTGCGGTAAGACAACTGGGATTTTAGAGCCCAGGCGCACTATCTCAATATGAGGAATGGCCCTTAAACGGGCAATAATCCGCTCTAATTTATCATCAGACATCACCAGGGGATCTCCGCCGGAAATCAGCACATCTCGAATCTCCGTGTGGGCTTCCAAATAAGCGTAGGCCGCTTCAAAATCCACCTCATGCTCACCGCTGCCCACCAAACGACTGCGAGTACAGTAGCGGCAGTAGACTGAGCATGTCTCGTTGACCAGAAACAAAACCCTATCCGGATACCGGTGAACCAACCCCGGAGCTACCATTCGACCGTCTTCCCCGCAGGGATCAATCATTTCCGAAGGATCGGTATAAAACTCACTCAAGCGAGGAATCACCGTTTTGCGAATGGGATCACTTGGATTGTCATTCAACATCAAATCCAAATAGTAAGGTGTCACCGCAAAGGGTAGGTTTTTTCCGGCTGCCTGAAACGCCTTTTCCTCTTCTGGCGTGACGTGAATGTATTCTTTCAGAGTCTCAATCCGGGTAATGCGGTTTCTAAACTGCCATTTCCAATCCTGCCATTCGGGTTGTAGTTTTTCCTGCGAGAAATTCTTCAAGCTGTGGGCGTCTGCCGTAGGACTGGACAACTGTTGAAACGGCAACGAACACGACATCGAAAAACAAGACATAGACTTAATACCCTTGAAGCTAAACCTCTAAATGATACTGCAGTAATGCACGCATTTTACTCGACTTGAAACGGACTGCCTAGAGAAAAAAACCTTAATATCGAATCCGGACTGGTCGAATCGAGCCTGGTCGTTTATGATGGTCATTCATTGGCTATGCTCTTTCAGCGGGAAGTCACCCATATCGCATGATTAAACTGGTTGCACTGGATCTTGACGGCACCATCGTCAATGACAAACTGGAAATCTCCTCAAAGACACTCAAATTGCTGGGCCATCTCATCCAAAATACCGCTGTGCGCGTAGTAATTGCCACAGGTCGGATGTACGCATCTGCACTGCCTTTTGCCAGACAAGTAGGTGTGGTAGAACCGTTAATCACTTATCAAGGGGCTATGATCCGAGAATTTCAGGGCCTCCAGAACATCCTCTACCATAAACCCATTGCGGTTCCTCTGGCAAAACAAGTGCTTGAAGTCCTTCAAAATAACCAGTTCCACGCCAATGTGTACATCAACGACACGCTTTTTACCAACCATCACAACCCTCACTCAACATACTACGCCCGTATGGCGGGTGTCACCCCTGTTTTTTCAGACTCTTTGCTTGATGCCATTACAGAAGCCCCGACCAAAATTATGGCGATTGACGATCACCGTATTGACGAGATGCTCCACTTGCTCAACCAACATTTTCCAGAAAAATTGAGCTATTGTCGTTCTCGCACCAATTTTTGTGAAGTGATTGACGCAGCCGCCTCAAAGTGGAATGCCCTCTCTCACCTGGCGGAACAATGGGGGATTCACCCGGATGAAATTATGGCCATTGGGGATCAGGAAAATGATATCTCAATGATTCAGCACGCCGGCATTGGTGTGGCCATGGGCAATGCCCCGGAGCACGTGAAAAAAGTGGCCAACTTAATCACAGAGACAATCCACGAAGACGGTGCTGCCCGGGCTATTGAGCAGTGCGTGTTGGGCGATTTTCCGCTAAGAGAGCACAGCCAACTGGCCTAAAACGATGACTGATTCCAGTAAAACTCAGGGCATTTCTCAGGGCCGTATTGGCCAGGGATACGATCTCCACCGTCTTGTGACCGAGAAACCTCTATTGCTGGGTGGGATTCGGATTGAAAGCAGCCCCCGCGGCTCTGAAGCTCACTCTGACGGGGATGTCCTGCTTCATGCAATAATCGATGCTATTTTGGGCGCACTCGGACAAGGGGATATTGGCGATCACTTCCCTCCCAGTGATTCCCAATGGAAGAATGCCGACAGCCTTTTATTGTTGCGGCAAGTGTTAGACACCGTCCTCAAGCCGTCGGGCTATTGCTTGGTGAATATCGATACTACGATATTTTTGGAAACACCCAAACTCGTGCCTTACAAACTGGCCATTCGAGAAAAACTGGCCAGCGTTCTGCATCTTCCGGTTGATGCCGTATCCTGTAAGGCCAAAACAATGGAAGGACTTGGCCCCATCGGCCTTGGCGAGGCCATTGCCGCCAGTGCTACTGTTTTGCTGAGTCCACTTTAAGCAAGGCCACCCCAGAAAGGAGCATTGCCATGCTTATCCACTGGGATGCACTGATATCAATGCCAGGAATCCAAAGCAGCCTGTCTCCGCGAGTGGCTTCCACACAAAAGCGAACCAGCCCGTAGCCAACAAAGCACCAACCAGCAATTTGCCCGGGGGGTGTAACTTTATCAGGTTTCCCAAACACTGTATTAACTATCAAAAACAACCCCAACATCCCGATACTTTCATAGAGAGGGGATGGGTGCACGTGCTGCACATGAACTAAATCCGGGTGGGTCTGGTGCCCCAATGGGTACACAACAGCCCAAGGCAAGGTGGTCGGAGCCCCGTAGCAACAACCAGACAAAAAGCAGCCCAATCTGCCTATAGATTGCCCTAACACTGCACCGAGTGCTAATGAATCTAAAAGCATTCGCCACGGCCAGTGTTTATATGCAGCAGCAGAGGCCAAAACCATCAGACTCCCCACCACGCCTCCGTACCAAACCAGTCCGCCAGAACCCAACAAAACACCCCAAGGGTCTTTCCAAAACATGGCGGGAAAAAACAGAGCATAACAGAGCCGAGCACCAATAACTCCGCCCAGTAAAATAAGCACCAACAGCCATAGTGCCTCATTTTCACCAATTTTTTCAGTTTTTAAACGCTGGATAAAAACTTGACCACCGCACAGAAAGGCGATGGAGACCATCAATCCGAAGCTATAAAGAGACACTCCGCCAATTTGAAAAAAGACAGGCCACATCGAATTTACGATCCTATTGATTGAGGTGTTTTGCGTATTTTTCCAGTCTACAATAACGGTCTATGGATAACACACCAGCTTCATCTATTCACTTTGAGTGCAGTGCTTGTGGTGAGTGCTGTAGCAGTTTTCATCTGCCGATTGAGAAAGAAAAGGCCGATACATTGCTAAGCAGACCCTGGGTACAAGACTTACTTGCCCAATGGGAACGTGCGATTGAGCCTGTCACCCCCACGATGAGCCGACTCCCTCTCAAGGCCGATCAAACCTGTGTTTTTCTCAGCGAAGAAAAACGCTGTCTGATCCACCAGTATGAAGGTACTGCGCTAAAGCCAGAAGAGTGCAAACGCTTTCCGTTTGCGGCTATTGTTATGCCGCATGACACAGGGGGAGAAAACAGGATCGCCTTTGATGTGTCTGCCTCTTGCAAAACCGTTGCCGAAAGCTTACTCAGCCACTTTCTCCCGATTGTCCCGCCCAGCGGGGAAAATATCACCCCCGAAGATATCACCTTCAATCACCTACCGTTTCCCCACACAATCCCGATAGCGCTCTATAACGAGCAGCTTCGAAAGATAAAAGCGGTATTAAATCCTGATATCTCCTCTGGACAGAATACCCCTTCATTGACGCGGCTGATGGAAAGATTGTGCGAGATTCGCCGAACACTTCAAAGTCAGCAAATGTCTATCAAAAAGCCGTTTACTTTTAAACTAATTTTTTTCAATATTTTAGCCCGCTGCTGGCTCCGTCTGCCTTATGGAAGTTATTCTCGCTGGTCGTTGTGGGTAAATGGCAAGGTTCAAGACCCAAAACTCTTTGGTTCACTCTCTCTACCTGTGCGGGATATTGAAAAAATCCCGTTAGACAATATGAGCCAAGCCACTCTACAACAATTGAGCGGCTTTGTTTACAGCATGCTGAGCCGAAAGGTTCTACTCAGCTACGGTCATTCTCTAAAAGATCTGTGGGTTCTCTCTGTTATTTCAATCGCATTGACCGCCTGGTACGCCCGGGCCTTGGCCTTTTTACAAAATCATCCACAACCAGACCCCAGCGACTGGAGTTTGGCCATTAGACTGGTTGAAAGATACTATAGTGGTCATCAACCGTGGTTTCTCGAAAGCATTCGACGCTGGGGGCGGCTCTGGTTTTGGGTTTTAAGCTTGATTTTTTAAACAATTGTCTTAAAATATAAAACACCTAAATGAAATGGGTGTTTTTACCACTCTATTTTGCCTAAACCAATGCCCTAAGCTAAATCACACATTTCCCTTCCAGAAACCCTCTATCTAGTCGGTCTTTTTATTTCTGTGTCCCAACAAATTTAATTTTCGACTGTAACGTCCGAAAAGCATAAAAGTCATAGATAGGAGTAGACTGTCCGTGAAAAATGCTTGTTTTCGTTTTGCCTCAGCTTTTACATTGCTTGTCCTGGCTTTCTCTAGTTTGAGTAGCCTGGGGCCTGCCTATTCTCAAAACAACAAGTATCCCCTGTCGACTTTTATTAGCAGCACACGAGATCAGGCCATTTTGGACGCTCTCTATGAACTCGTCGACACCCCTGCGGAAGGCTCTCTTAAAGAAATCACCGGCACCCCGGTGCGAGTCTTTTTTAAAAACCTGAACGAATTTAACCGAGCCTTAAAAAACTACGACGCTCTCAGTTGGCTGAGTCCAGACGGGCAGCATGTGATTTTCATCAACATGAAACATAAAAACGCCCCCAAAGAAGCACTGGCGGCCATTATTGCCCATGAAGTTTTACACAACGACCCGGACAATTCCGTGCAAGAAGAAATCACCGGTTGGACCCAAGAGGCCATTATCTGGCAGGTGATGAAACAACGCAATCCGGCACTGGCGAGAATCCCTACCAACCAATATCCCCTGGTAGACAGGCTCAACCGCATCGAGTCTGAATATAAGAAAGGGACTCTTTCACAGCTGGTTCGCGGCAATCCTGGGTATCAAGGCCTTCCAGAGACGTCTCCTGGTTTTGACGGGACACCCCGTGTTGCCCGTGGGGATTTCTAATAAAAATAAATCGGCCCCCCTCTACGTTAATAAATGTATCGACTCGGTCCTGATGTCTGCTTTCTCCCGCAACTTTTTTGCTGCACGAGACTTGGTAGAATTGGCGAGCTAAAATGACGAGCTAAAATTATGAGCTTATGGCATGATTGGCTTTTAAAGGCCTTGTTTCAGTGCCGTTTCCCTCAAAGCTCTCTCTAAGCTCCCTTTCTACCCTTTTTATATCGTGTTCAAGTTAGTAGGAGAAATCCCCCCCATGGCGATGAATTTTAACCCGGCCGCTGCGCCGTTTCCCCCGTTTAATCCTGGTGCATTTAACTCAATGGGCGGTAATCAATCATTTAATCAACCCCCCAATTTCAATCCCCCCTTCAATCAAGGATTTAACCCTGCCGCCTTTAGCGCACCACCGCCACCCAACTTTGGACCAAATGGTTTTGCCCCGCCAACTTTTTCGTTGCCACCACAGCAGCCTGGATTCTCTCCTCAAGGATTGCCTCCTCAAACAATGAATTTTCCACCGGTGAATTTCCCACCGGCTGGCTTTCCACCGGCTGGCTTTCCACCGCCAGGTGGGATGATGTTACCTCCCGGTTACGGCATGCCCCCAGCACTGGCTGGCATGAACCTCAACGCCATCGCTTAGATAATCGTTTCTCTTACATTGAACACATTGCAACGCCCTCGCTTGAGCGGGGGCGTTTTGACGAAGATTGCACTAGAAGCGACTTGCTAAACGAGCGCTCGTCTGTGAGGGTTGGCAGGATGATCCAACCAGGTAACCTTGTCCAGTCCCCGTTCAACAGGCACCATCGTAATACAGTTATCCACGGGACAGACAAGGCTGCAGAGGTTACATCCCACGCAAGATTCTTCTTTAATCTGAGGCACCCGCGAATTGGGCAGTAATGCGATAGACTGATGTGCCCCGTCCTCACAGGCGCTATAACAGACCTGACAGCCAATACAAGCGTCAGGGTCGATGTGGGCTATAACTTTGTGGTTAAGATCCAGATTTTGCCACTGTGTAAACCGTTGCACAGCTTGCCCTGTAAGGTCTGAATAATGCGTGAGCCGGTGTTCGGCCAAATAACTCTCTAGGCCCGAAGTCATTTCTTCCACAATGCGGAATCCATAATGCATCACCGCGGTGCACACCTGGACAGAAGAGGCCCCCATCAGAAAGAACTCAGCCGCGTCTTGCCATGTTTCAATCCCGCCAATGCCACTAATGGGGAGGTTAAAGTCGGGATCTTTTGCTAATTCTGCCACCATATTGAGCGCTATGGGTTTAACGGCAGGACCACAATAGCCACCATGAGTGGAGTAACCATTGACTGACGGATTGGGTTGCCAAGTATCTAAATTAATCCCGGTCACAGAATTAATCGTATTGATGAGAGAAACCGCATCGGCGCCTCCGCGTTGAGCCGCCAGCCCAGCAACTCGAATATCGGTGATGTTCGGCGTCAGTTTGACAATCACCGGTTTGGTGGCAACCGCTTTGGCCCAACCAGTAATTTTTTCAGCCACATCAGGGTTTTGACCCACAGCAGACCCCATGCCGCGCTCACACATCCCATGAGGACACCCAAAGTTGAGTTCAAACCCATCAACCCCAATGTCTTCACAGCGGCGAATGCAATCATGCCATTCGGCCTCTGTCTCAAACATCAACGAGGCAATCAGGGCATGATGGGGAAACTCCGCCTTCACGGCTTTCATCTCCGCCAGATTGATATCTAAGGGCCGATCGGTAATCAACTCAATATTATTTAGCCCCATCATTCGGTTATTTTTGTAACTGACAGCACTGTAGCGGCTGGACACATTGACAATGGGTTGCCCAAGGGTCTTCCAGACTGCCCCGCCCCAACCCGCGCGAAAGGCATTGGCCACTTGATAGCCTGTATTGGTGGGCGGTGCAGAGGCCAACCAGAAGGGATTGGGCGATTGTATGCCCGCAAAATTCGTCTCTAAGGGTTTTGACATCCGTGTTTTAGACATGACTCACCGTCCTTGCTGAAACAGTCGATTTCAAATAATGCACAATCCCACGAGCCGCATCCCGCCCGTGTGCCACAGCATTCACAACTTCTTTGCCCCCATTAACACAATCCCCCCCCGCAAAATACTTGGGGTTATGGGTCTGGTAGGATTCATTTACGCGAATTTTTCCGTTCTCAAGCTCCAAATGGGCAATATTGCGGTAAAACTCCACCAGTTTTTCTTGCCCGGTAGCAAAAATTACCGTGTCACACGGCAGATCAAACTCACTGCCAGCAACAGGTTCTAAACTTCGCTTGCCTGAGGAATCGGGTGCTCCCAATTGATTTTTGATAAAGCGCACGCCTGAAACAAGCCCCTCTGGTGTTCCCAAAACCTCCACAGGAGAGGCTTGATATTTAAACTGCACACCGTTCAACCTTGCCAGTTCCACTTCAAAGTAATACGCGCTTTGATCGTGTTGAGTCCGTCGGTAGACGAGCATCACTTCGGCTCCCAGCTTAGCTGATTGCACTGAAGCGTCAATGGCTGTATTACCCGCTCCAATCACCAGGACTCTCTGTCCAATCGAAACGCTCGCTGGCCCGTGCTTTCTCACGGTGTAAATAAATTCGGCAGCACCGTGTATATTTTGGAAGTGTTCACCGGGAAGACCCAATCTTTTTGATTTTCCCAGCCCAGCCCCAATAAAAATCGCGTCGTATTCTGCATCAAGAGACTCAATAGAAACTGTTTTCCCCTTAAAAGACTTGTCCTGAAGGGTGTTTTGAGAAACAACACGGGTGTTGGTCTGTATCTCAAAACCAATCTGCTGAAGATACGCCACCTCTTGGATGGACTCGTCATTGCCGTATTTATAGGGCGCGACTCCGTAGGTGTTGAGTCCACCAGCATGTTCACTTGCCTCAAACACCA